>Ga0070665_100000396_pt1 | contig 64229 bp, 64 predicted proteins | sample KBSS13metaG_FD_65862 | JGI IMG/M metagenome (GOLD analysis project Ga0070665, IMG submission 65862) | Switchgrass rhizosphere microbial communities from Kellogg Biological Station, Michigan, USA - KBS S1-3 metaG | ecosystem: Host-associated > Plants > Roots > Rhizosphere > Soil ... | reverse complement strand
GCGCTGACGCCGCCGGTGGTCGGGTCGGTCAGCAGCACGATATAGGGCAGGCCGGCTTCCTTGACCTGGTCGATGGCGATGACGGTGCGCGGCATCTGCATCAGCGACAGCATGCCTTCCTGCATGCGCGCGCCGCCGGAGGAGGTGACGGCGATGAAGGCGGCGTTCTGCAGCACCGCCAGCCTGGCGCCGGCGACGATGCCCTCGCCGACGGCCACGCCCATCGATCCGCCAATGAAACGGTAATCCATCACCGCGACGACGGCCGGCAGGCCGCCGATCTCACCATGGGCGACCTGGATCGCATCGTTGGTGCCGGTCTTGGTCTGCGCGTCCTTCAGCCGGTCGGCATAGCGTTTCTGGTCGCGGAATTTCAGCGGATCGACCGCCGCCTTCGGCAGCTCGATCACCTGGTAGCGGCCGCCATCGAACATGAGGTTCAGCCGGTCCTTCGGCTCGATCTTCATGTGGAAATTGCATTGCGGGCAGACATGCAGGTTCTGCGCGAGGTCGCGGTGGAAGATCATCTGCCCGCAATTCGCGCATTTGATCCACAGATTGTCGGTCTGCTCCCGCCGCTGGGTAAGTGCCCGGATTTTCGGGCGGACGAAATTGGTCAGCCAGTTCATGCGCAGATCATCCGATTATTGGGCTGCTTGCGGCTGGGCACGCGCGCCGCGCACCCCGGCGGCAAGGCTGCCGACGAAACCCAGAACCTCGTCGATTAGTGCCGGGCCGGGCTGGCCATTCCCATCCAGCCCCTTGGCGATACGGTCGACGATGGCCGAGCCGACGACGCTGGCATCGGCATGGCGCGCCACCGCGGCGGCCGATTCAGGGTCCCGGATGCCGAACCCGACGGCGACCGGCAGCTGGGTCGAGCCCTTCAGCCGCGTCACCGCGGCCGCGATATCGCCGATCTCGGCGCGCTTCGTCCCGGTCACGCCTGCGACAGCCACATAGTAGAGAAACCCTCCGGCCCCCTCGAGAACGCGCGGCAGTCTAACCGAGTCCGTCGTCGGTGTCGCCAACCGTATGACCTCGAGACCGGTGGCCACGGCGGGCTCGCGCAGCTCGGCATCGACCTCGGGCGGCAGATCGACGACGATCACGCCATCGACGCCGGCGGCCACCGCGTCGGCGGCGAAGCGTTCGACCCCGTAGATATAGATCGGATTGAAATAGCCCATCAGAATCAGCGGCGTCTCACCATCGCCGGCGCGGAATTCCGCCGCCATGGCGAGCACCTTGCGCAGCGTCGTGCCGGCATTCAGCGCCCGATAGCCGGCCGCCTGGATCGAGGGCCCGTCAGCCATCGGGTCGCTGAACGGCATGCCGAGCTCGATCAGGTCGGCGCCGGCCTTGGGCAGGCCGGCCAGAATCTTGGCGGACGTGGCGAGGTCGGGGTCGCCGGCGGTGACGAAGGTGACCAGGCCGGCACGGCCTTCTTGCTTCAGCTTGGCGAAGCGTTGTGCGATCCGGCTCATATATCGAACCCCAGGCGCTCGGCGACGGCGAAGATGTCCTTGTCGCCGCGGCCGCACAAATTCATCACCAGCAGATGATCCTTGGGCAGGCCGCCCGCGATCTTGCCGACATGGGCCAGCGCGTGTGACGGCTCCAGCGCCGGGATGATGCCCTCCAGCCGGGTGCACAGCTGGAAGGCGTCCAGCGCCTCCGTGTCGGTGACATTGACGAACTCGACCCGGCCGACATCGTTCAGCCAGGCATGCTCCGGCCCGATGCCGGGATAGTCCAACCCGGCGGAGATCGAATGGGCCTCGGCGATCTGGCCGTCATCGTCCTGCAGCAGATAGGTGCGGTTGCCGTGCAGCACGCCCGGCCGGCCGCCGATGATCGAGGCGGCGTGGCGCCCGGTCTCGACCCCGTCGCCGCCGGCCTCGACGCCGATCATGCGGACCGACGGCTCGTCCAGGAAGGGATGGAACAGGCCCATTGCGTTCGACCCGCCACCGATCGCCGCGACCAGCGTGTCGGGCAGGCGGCCCTCGCGTTCCATCAGCTGCTCGCGCGCCTCATTGCCGATGACAGACTGGAAGTCGCGGACCATGGCGGGGTAGGGGTGTGGGCCGGCAACGGTGCCGATGATGTAGAACGTGTCCTCGACGTCCGACACCCAGGCGCGCAGCGCCTCGTTCATCGCATCCTTCAGCGTCCTGGAGCCTGAACTGACCGGCTTCACCTCGGCGCCCAGCAGGCGCATGCGGAAAACGTTGGGCTTCTGCCGCGCTATGTCGACTTCGCCCATATAGATGGTGCAGGACATGCCGAAGCGCGCGGCCACGGTGGCTGTGGCGACGCCGTGCTGCCCCGCCCCGGTCTCGGCGATGATGCGGGTCTTGCCCATGCGCCGGGCGACCAGAGCCTGGCCGATGCAGTTATTGATCTTGTGCGCGCCGGTATGGTTCAGCTCGTCGCGCTTGAAATAGATCTTGGCACCCCCGTAGTGCTTGGTCATCGGCTCGGCGTAATAAAGCGGGCTCGGCCGGCCGACATAGTCGCGCAGATAGTAGTCCAGCTCGGCCTGGAAGGCCGGGTCGGCCTTGGCAGCGTCATAGGCCTTCTCCACCGCCAGGATCAGCGGCATCAGCGTCTCGGCGACATAGCGCCCGCCATAGAGGCCGAAATAGCCGTCCTGATCGGGGCCGGTGCGATAGGAATTAGGTCTGGCGATCACAGGCACATCACGGGGTTCGCAGGAAGGCGCGCACTCTTAGCGAGCGCCGTCCATTAGTCAAATTTTGCGGTTCGATTTCGCGGTACTACCATCATATACGTATCGTCGATGGATTCTTCAGCGCTCCCCACCATTCCTGTCATCGATTCGCCGCCGGGCGAAGAGCCTGCCGTCGTGTCAGCCGTGGCGGAGCCGGAGCGGCTGGCGCTGCTGATGGCGTCGGCGCGGCGGACCTATACGCCGATGGGGCTCAACTGGGCCGACGCGCGGTCGCGGGTCTGGCATGCGCGATCGTCCAGCCCCTATATCGGCGCCGTCGCGCAGGTGGACCGGGCGGTCGGCCGGCGCGGTGCGTTCCTGCTCAACTATTCCTACGAATGGGGCTGCACCACCGGCGCCGCGCCGGACGGGGACGGCGTCACGCTGATGCGGACCCTGGACTGGCCGTTCGACGGGCTGGGACGGGCGCTGGTCGTGATGCGCCAGCAGGGCGCGGCGGGGCCGTATCTCAGCGTCACCTGGCCGGCCTTTGCCGGGGTGCTGACCGGTCTTGCGCCTGGCCGCTTCGCCGCCGCGATCAACCAGCCGCCGCTGCCTCTGCCGGAATGGGGCAAGGCGGTCGGCTGGACGGCGTCGCGCTTTCGCGTCAATCGCTCCCGGGCGCTGCCACCCAGCCATCTGCTCCGGCTGGCCTTCGACACCTGCCGCAGCTTCGCCGAGGCGGCGGAGTTGATCCGCACCACACCGATCTGCGTCCCGGCAATCTTCACGCTGGCCGGTCTCAAGCAAGGCGAGGCGGTGGTGATCGAGCGGACCGAGACCGGCGCCTTCTCGCCTGCCGAGCCGGCTGCCGCCAACCATTGGGCGGCGACGCCAGGGCCGAAAGGCAAGCCGCGTAACCGCTCCAGCCTCGGCCGCCGGGTTGCCATGACGGGCTTGGTCGCCGACGGCCATCCCTGGACGCTCGACTGGCTCAGCCCGCCGATCCTGCAGCCGGACACGCGACTGGTCGCTATGGCCAACCCGTCGAACGGCCGGCTCATCGTTCAGGGCTGGGAAAAGCATGGGGCGGCGACGGCGGTGCTGGATATGCAGGCCTGACCGCGTAGGATGGGTAGAGCGCAGCGAAACCCATCGTCCACGGCAAAATGCGATGGGTTTCGCTGCGCTCTACCCATCCTACGTTCGAGAAGGAAGACGATGCCGAAGCTGTTGGCCTGGGCCGTTGCTCTTCTCCTCCTTCCGCTTCCCGCCCTCGCCGAACCCCAGCCGGCAACCATTTCTCCCATTGCCGCCTACATGCTGCTCGGCCCTGACGGGCAGCGGATTGCGCGGGTGGTGACGGAGATCAAGGACTGTCCGGCGCTGTTCGTCGACGGCAAGGTGGTGGGGATGAAGGTGCGGGTGCCGGCGGGCACCGCGCCACTGCGGCCGACCGCGTCGAAGCCGGAACTATCGAAGCCCAGCGCTTTCCCGGCCACGGTCTGCGATGCCGAGATATCGCCGGAAGCCCGGGACGTCTCGGTCCATGGCTGGCACATCTATGTCCAGCCGAAGGTGATCGAGCGGATCGTCGTCATCGGCGACACAGGCTGCCGGATCAAGGCGGCGGACAATGCCGTCCAAGCCTGCGACGACCCCAAGGGTTACCCGTTCGCGGCCATCGCCAAGGTCGCGGCAGAGTGGAAGCCGGACCTGGTCGTCCATGTCGGCGACTATATCTATCGCGAGAATCCCTGCCCCCAGGGCAACACGGTCTGCGCCGGCACGGCGTGGGGCTATGGGCTCGATGCCTGGCGGGCGGATTTCCTCGATCCGGCGCAGCCGCTGCTGAAGGCCGCGCCGTGGATTGCGGTCAGGGGCAATCATGAGACCTGCAATCGCGCCGGCCAGGGTTGGCGGCGGCTGCTCGACACCGCGCCGTTCAGCGCCGAGACCGGCTGCGACGAGCCGGCCAACGATGTGCGCGGCGATTTCAGCGTGCCCTATGCCGTGCCGCTGGGCGACGGCGCGCAGATCGTCAACTGGGACACGTCGGATGCCGGCTATAAGCCTTTCGCTGAGGGCGACCCGCATATCGCCGCCTATACCGCCAATATCGGCGTGATCGCGGAGCTTGCGAAGAAGGCGGCGCATACGATCCTGACCAATCACCACCCTGTGCTGGGGGTCGCCGCCTTCAAGATGAAGAACGGTGCCATCCTTGTCGGCCCCAACAATCTGGGATTGGCCCAGGTCCTGGGCCAGGCCGATCCCAAGCTCTATCCCGCTGGCATCGACCTGCTGCTCTCAGGCCATGTCCATGTCTTCGAGCAGCTGAGTTTCGGCGGGAAATTTCCGTCGCAGTTCGTTACCGGCTTCTCCGGCACGCAGGAAGATATCGTCCCGCTGCCCGCGACCCTGCCCGAGAGGTCCGACCCCGTGCCCGGCGCCGCGCCCGACGCCTTCAGCTCATGGATCGACGGCTTCGGCTTCATGACGATGGAGCGCACCGGGCCGGACACGTGGACGGCGGACATCCGCGACCGCGACGGCACGGTGGTCGACAGCTGCACGATCGACGGGCGGGTGTCGAAATGCACCGTGCCCCAGGTGCATGCGCACCCCTAGCTCATCACCGCGTCAGACGCCTCCACATAATTCGCGATCTCGACCAGGTTGCCGTCCGGGTCGCGGATATAGACGGACTCGATCTCGCCCGTTGCGCCGGTGCGGCTGACCGGGCCCAGCTCGATCGGCACGTCATGGCTTTTCAGGTGCGCGATCACCTCCTCCAGCGGGGTGTTGGCGATCAGGCAGAAATCCGCGGTGCCGGGCAGTGCGGCTCGGGCCTTGGGCTCGAACTCGTGGCCGGCCAGGTGCAGGTTGATCTTCTGGTTGGCGAAATGGAGCGCGATGCGACCGTTGCCGGAGGTCTCGACCGTCATGCCCAGCACCCGGCCATAGAAGCCGCAGGTGCGCTCCAGGCTGGCGACGGTAAGCACGATATGGTCGAAGCGGTCAATGCGGATCATCGGTTGCGGTCCCTTGATACGATTTCGCCGAAACCCGGCAATTTGCCACGACGTTCCAAATCGCCGTTTCCTTCCCCGTCACCGCGCAATAGGCTGCGGACCAATCGAACACGGATACGGGGAGGCTGACAATGACGGGGACGCGCGATCTCAAGGGCCTGGCCGTCGTCACCGGCGGGTCGAGCGGCATCGGCGAGGGCTGCGCCCGGGGTTTGGCCCAGCGTGGCGCCACCGTCGCCGTCCTGGACATCAACTTGGCCGGCGAAGCGGTCGCACGCGATATCGGCGGCCGCTTCTTCCACTGCGACGTCGGCGACGATAAGGCGTTCGAGCGGGTGGCGGGCGAGGTCGAGGCGGCGATGGGGCCGGCTGAATATCTCGTCAACTCGGCCGGCATCCTGCAGAAGTCGGCGATGAAGCCGCGCGACTTCCCGATCGACGCCTGGGACGACATCGTGCGCGTGGATCAGCGCGGCACATACCTCGCGTGCCTCTATTTCGGCGAGCGGATGGTGACGCGCGGGCGCGGCGCGATCGTCAATATCGCCTCGGTCGCCGGCATGATGTCGACGCCGCTCCATTCCTACACCCCGGCCAAGGCGGCGGTGATCGCCATGACCCAGACCCTGGCCGCCGAGTGGGGCCGGTCGCAGGTACGGGTCAACGCCATCTCTCCCGGCGTCACCCGCACTCCGGCGCTGGACGCGGCGCTGACGCGCGGCGACCGCAGCCTGGACGACCTGCTGAAGGTGGCGCCGCTGGGCCGGCTGATCGAAACCAGCGAGATCGCCAACGCCGTCGCCTTCCTGCTGTCGTCCGAGGCGGCGGCGATCACCGGCGTCAACCTGCCGGTCGATTGCGGCTGGCTGGTCTCCGACGGCTGGCATTTTTATGGAGGGTTGCGGGCGCCCTGACCGGACGCGGCGGGCAATCACAGTAAAATCACGGAACATCCCGAGTAAATCCGGGTTAAACGGTCGCAGGCATTCCACGTCGCTTCTGCGATATTGCCAGATTCGACAGAACGGGGGACTTGCATGGATGCGAGAAGAGCAGCTGCCGGGCATATAGTCCTCGTCCTCGACGACGAGCCGCTGGTGCGCATGACCTTGGCCGACATGCTGTACCAGGCCGGGTTCTGGACGGTCGAGACGGAGAATGCCGACCAGACGCTGCACATGCTGGAGAGCCGCGACGATATCCGTATTGTCTTCCTGGACATCGTGATGCGCCACGGCATCGATGGGCTGGCGCTCGCCAAGCTGATCCGCCAGCGCTGGCCGCATATCCGCATCGTCCTCGCCTCCGGCAAGATGTACGCCCCCGACCACGCCCTGCCCGAGGACGCGGTGTTCTTCCACAAGCCCTATCGCAGCCGTGACGTGGTGCCGGTGCTGCACCGGATGGCGTCTTAAGGCTCTCACTCCGCTGAAATCCCTGCTATTCATCGCTTGACCGGCCCTCAGCCGGACGGGACGGATGGGATGGCAGAGGACGGTTCCGAAACCTCATTGCTGCGCCTGATCGCCGCCGGCGAGCGGATGGCGTCCGCGCGCTCGATGGACGCGGTCGTGGCGATCCTGCGCGAGACCGCGCGCGACATCGTCGGCGCCGACGGCATCGCCGTGATCCTCCGCGAGGACGATGTCTGCTTCTATGCCGCCGAGGATGCGAAGGACCCGCTTTGGGCCGGCCAGCGCTTCCCGGCCGGCAGCTGCATCTCCGGCTGGGCGATGATGAACCGCGAGACCGCGGCGATCCCCGATATCCGCAAGGACCGGCGCATCCCGCAGGCGGCCTATCGCCCGACCTTCGTGCGCAGTCTGGTCATGGCGCCGATCGGCACGCCCGAGCCGGTGGCGGCGCTGGGCGCCTATTGGGCCGACGTGCGCGAGCATGACCCGGCGGCGATCGCCCGGCTGGAGGCGCTGGCCCGCTCCGCCGCCATCGCCATCGAGAATGCAAGGCTGATCGCCTCGCTGCAGGAAAGCGAGCGCCAGCGCACCGCCGCGCTGGACCAGCTGAAGGACTTCGCCGCCACGCTGGAGCAGCGCGTGGCCGAGCGCGGCCGTCTGCTGGAGCAGGCGCAGGAGGCTCTGCGCCAATCGCAGAAGCTGGAGGCGATGGGCCAGCTGACCGGCGGCGTCGCCCATGATTTCAACAACCTGCTGACCCCGATCATCGGCAGCCTGGACCTGCTCAAGGAGCGGGGCGTCGGCGGCCCGCGGGAGCAGAGGCTGATCGACGGGGCGATCAAGGCGACCGAGCGGGCGGTGGTGCTGGTCCAGCGCCTGCTCGCCTTCGCCCGGCGCCAGCCGCTTTCGCCGGCGCCGGTCGATTTCGCCGGGCTGCTGACCGAGCTCAGCCCGCTGATCGCCACCACTGTCGGGTCGCAGATCGCGCTCACCCTCGATATCGCCCCTTCCATGCCGCTCGCCATGGCCGACCGCAGCCAGGTCGAGATGGCGCTGCTCAACCTGGCGGTGAATGCGCGCGACGCGATGCCCAACGGTGGCCGGCTGACGATCGGCGCCGAGCAGCGGGCGGTCGAGGCGGGCCATCCGGCGGGGCTTGAGCCCGGCGCCTATATCCGCGTGACTGTCTCCGACACCGGCCAGGGCATGGACGAGGAGACGTTGCGCCGCGCGGTCGAGCCGTTCTTCTCGACCAAGGGCATCGGCCGGGGCACGGGGCTGGGCCTTTCCATGGTGCACGGCCTGGCGACACAGCTGGGCGGCGGCATCTCGATCGACAGCGCGCCGGGGGCCGGCACCGCGGTCTCGATCTGGCTGCCCGCCACCGCGGAGATCCCGACGACCGCCGCCCGGGTGGCGAATGCCGCGCTGCCCGGCCGATCCGGCATCGTGCTGCTAGTCGACGACGAGGAGCTGGTGCGCGTCGCCACCGCCGACATGCTGGGCCAGCTCGGCTTCCAGGTGAGGGAGGCCGCCTCGGGCTCCGAGGCGCTCGCCATCCTCGGCCGCGAGCCGGGCATCGATTTCCTGGTCACCGACCATCTGATGCCGATGATGACCGGCACCGAACTGATCGCCGCCGCCCGCGGTGTCCGCCCCGGCCTGCCGGTCCTGATTGTCTCCGGCTATTCCGACAGCGGCGGCATCGCCCCCAGCCTGCCCCGCCTGCAGAAACCCTTCCGCCAGCACGAGCTGGCCGCGATGGTGGCGTGGATACTCGGCGCGGCGGGTTAGAGGCAAGCCGCCTAACGCATAAAGCCCCTCGCCCGGTGGGAGAGGGATTTTTTATTCCGGCAAATCCTTCCCGGCCTGCTCCCGCACGATGTAGTCGGCGTACCAGTCCGGCCAGTTCTCGTCGTGGCGGCCGCCGGTGCGCGCCTGGTGTTCGCCGTGGGCGGCGGCGGCGCGGCGGAGTGCGGCGGCCAGGTCGGCGGAGGAGCCGAAGGAGGTGTCGCCCGCGACGCGGCCGGGCAGGCGGGTGGTGATTTCCTGGAACAGCCAGCCGTTGCCGTCAGGATCGCTGAACGAGGCGAAGGAGCGATAGCTGCTGCGGGCGGGGTCGGGCCCGGCGACGCGGATGCGGCCGAACAGATAGGGGGCGTCCGGGCCGGTGTAGCGGTCGCCGGCGCCATGGAACACCGGGCCGACCTCGACGCCCTTTTCCGTCAGCTCGGCCCGCGCCGCCTCGATGTCGGAGACGATCAGGTACAGGCCCTGGGCCGAGCCGGGCGCGGCCGGCGTGACGTTCTTGCCGAAGATGACCGAGCAGTCTGAGCCGGGCGGCGTGAACTGGATCACGCGGAAATCGTCGCCGTCGGCGAAATCCGCGTCCTCCCGCCAGCCCAGGCCGGCATAGAACGCCTTGGCGCGGTCGACATCCGAAACCGGAATGACGACGATCTCGAGCTTCATGTCGCTTGGCGTGCTGCTCATCTCCGGCTCCTCCGAGGTTGGGCGTCTTGCGGATGACGCCTCGCATGCCGGTACAGTATCCGGTGTGTCCTGTGCCGGATTGCAGAATCCTGCCCCGGATGGTCTCGCACCCTCATATCCATGGCGCGCGGACGCTGCGTTCACAGCCTTGGCCGGCGCGCGCCCAGATGCGACAACAGCATTGGGATAAAAGGGGAGGAACCGCCGTGGCGCATTTCAAATATGTCGTCTTCACCGAGCCCAAGCCAGGCCAGGACGACGCCTATAACGACTGGTACGACAACGTGCATCTGGCCGAGGTGATCGCGGTGGACGGCTTCGTCGCCGCCCAGCGCTTCAAGCTGGTCGACCTGCCCCATAACAGCCAGCCCGCCAGCCGCTATATGGCGATCTATGAGATCGAGGCCGACGACCCGAAAGAGGTGCTCGACCGCCTGATGGCGATCGGCACCGGCGGCGGCATGGTGCTGTCGGACGCGCTGGACCAGGGCAGCGCCAAGACCATCCTCTACCAGCCGGTCGGCGCGCGCATGGCAAAGGGCGGGTAGACTTGGGGGCGGGTAGGCCGGCCTTACTTGGTCCTCACCATCAGGAACGTGAAGACATTGCCCGACCCGTTGGTCCCGCCGATGCCGGCCGCCGTCTGCTTGTCCAGCGACAGGGTGAGCGAGGGGATGGGATTGCTGCCGCGCGCCGGGAGAATCGTGAGCGAGCCGCTGAAGGCGCATTTGGCCGGCGCCGACAGCTTCAGGCTGCCCCTCACCTTTGCGGTCTGACCGGACGCCGCGCAGGAGGATGACGCGCCGATAAACGCGCCCAGCGGGCCGATGACCAGATTGCAGCTGACCCAGGCCAGCTGGGCGCCGTTCAGGCCGATCGAATAGGCCGTCCAAGTGCCGGCGAGGTTCGCCTGGGTGCAGGCCGCACCGGCCGGCGTCGCGGCGCATGTGAGCAGGAAGGCGGATGAAAGCAGGGCTTTGATCATCGGCTGGGTTCCTTTCTGAGATCGTGCTTCGACGGGCAGGCTGGTTGCCGACAGGGTATCAGCCATCGCGTTTCGCCGATCGCCGGAAACCGGCGCAAATTGGACGTTCTTCTTCCGAATAATCCCGTTCCGGCCTCAGTGGCGGCGCAAACCTCCTCGCCCTTCGGGAGAGGGTTACGCAAGCTTAGCGAACGCAGTGAGCCTAGCTGAAGTGGGGTGAGGGTAATCCTTCCCCCCGGCAGCGCACCCTCATCCTCCCGTTGCCGCCGCCAAAGGCGGCTTACTGCGAAGCGCAGTTAGCGACCTCCGATCGCGGCAACGGGTCCCTCCCTCTCCCGAGGGGAGAGGGGCTGTTGCTATGGGTTTGGGGAAAGAGATGGCTTGGTGAAGTATATTCCGCCCGCTCACGGCGGCCCGACGCCACGCCGGGCGACCGTCGCACAGGGATCGTCATCGTCGCCGAACGTGTCGTTCGCGCTCCGCCGCCACTTGGCATAGGGCGAGCCCTTGGGCTTTTCCGCGGCCTCCTGCAGCGCCCAGGGTTCGTCTTCCCATAGGGCGAAATCGAAGGGCAGGCGCATGGCGCGGCAGATGCCGGCGACGACGGCGCCGATCGGCCGGTCGAGGCCGAGATCCTCGCGCTCCTCCAGCCGCTCGTTCAGGTCTCCGGTCAGCTCGTCGCGCTCGTCATAGTCTTCGGTGAAGTCGCAGATGGCGCCTTTCACCGCGCGTTCGACCAGGCGCAGCTTGCGGTCCTGCTCGCGCTTGGCCGCCAAGGCCTCTGGCGACGGGGCGTTCCGGGCCCGGGCGGCGCGCGCAGCCTCGGCCGCGGCCCGTGCCGCCGCCTCCGCATGCTTCTGTTCGGCGGTCTTGCCGGCCTCGGCCTCCAGCCGTTCATGCTGGGCGACGGTGAAACGGACGGCGCGGCTGATGCGGTCGAAGGCGAGGCCGAGATCGGCGGGCTCGGGCTTGTGCTCCTCTTCAACCTCATACGGCGTGCGAAGCGCCCGCCGCTTGATCTCATCCAACAGGGCCAACCCATCGCCGATCAGCGCCTCAAGCGCCTGCATGCGCAGGGCATGGAGGCGCGCCGCCTCTTCGGCGCCGGGCGCGCACGCTTCCGTGCGATCCTGGGCGGGATCGTCGGGTTGGGCCGGGATGGCCGATGATAGTGCGTCGGGCGGAGCCATGCGAAGAATTGAACATATAAAGAACAAAATGTCAATAATGTTCTCGTGGCCAGATTGCCTCTAGAGGCAATCTTGCTTTTTTGTAGGATGGGTAGAGCGGAGCGAAACCCATCGTCAGGCGCGCTGAATGATGGGTTTCGCTCCGCTCTACCCATCCTACAATTGGGAACGCTCGCCGGCTGCCAGGGGAATCGCCATGCCCAAGATCGACATCGCCGCCGTGCCGGAACGCAAAGGCGTCGGCTACCCGCCGCCCTTCGATGCGCTCTCAGCCGACCGCATACGGCAGCGGTTGGCCGATGCCGGCGGGCTGACCGATTTCGGGGTCAATCTCATGCGCCTGCCGCCGGGCAACTGGTCCAGCCAGCGCCACTGGCACTCGGCGGAGGATGAATTCGTCTATGTGCTGGAGGGCGAGCTGACCCTGATCGAGGATGGCGGCGAGACGCGGCTGCGCGCCGGCGACTGCGCCGCCTTCCCGAAAGGCTCCGGCAACGGCCATCACATGATCAACCGGTCGGGCAGGGTGGCGGTCTATCTCGAAATCGGCTCCCGCTTCCCCGCCGACGTCATCACCTGCTCCGACATCGACATGATGAGCCCGAGCACGGATGGCCGGTTCCTGCATAAGGATGGGACGCCATATAAGGAGGGAACATGAACAGGCGGGAAATGCTTGGCGTGAGCGGCGCTTATGCCGCGATGGCGATGCTGCCGGGCACGGCGCGGGCGGAAGGGCCGGTATCGGCCGAGGCGGCGCGGCTCTATGAGCGGGCGATCGTGTTCGACGCTAATCTGGTCCCACCGCTCCAGGACAAGTTTCCCTACCCGAAGGAGCTGCTCGACATGGCCGCCCGCTCGGGCGTCACCGCGATGAAAACGTCGCTGGGCGGTTTCAGCGGCAATTTCGAGGACACGGTCGCGGAGATCGGCTTCTACATGCGGGCGTTTGAGGCATATCCCGGTACCTATCTGCAGGTGCGCGGCCATGCCGATTTCACTCGGGCGAAGGCCGAGAAGCGGATGGGCGTCATCCTTTCCTTCGAATCGGTCGAGATGCTGGACGGCAAGGTGGAGCGGATCGACCTCTTCCGCGGCCTCGGCGTCCGGGTGATGCAGCTCTCCTACAACAAGGCGTCACCCTTCGGCACCGGCGTGCTGGGCGACCCCAAGGCAGGCCTGACCGAGCTGGGTCGAGAGGCGGTCGCGGCGATGAACCGGCTCGGCGTCGCGATCGATCTCAGCCACAGCAACGAGGCCACGACGACGGACGTCATCAAGGCCTCGGCCCTGCCGGTGCTGGTGACCCACGCCGGCTGCGCCGCGGTCTACGACAATCCGCGTAACAAGCCGGACGCCGTGCTGCGCGCCGTGGCAGACAAGGGCGGCGTGGTCGGCATCTTCGACTTGGTGTACCTCGCGCCCAGCCCCAGGCAGCCGACGCTCGATGACTATATCGCGCACATGACCCACGCGCTGAATATCTGCGGCGAGGATCATGTCGGCATCGGCAGCGACAGCACGCTGGCGCCCTGGGACACGTCGCCCGAGGCGACGGCCGCCTTCGAGAAGGATGAGGAGGCCCGGCGCAAGGCCGGCGTCGCGGCCCCCGGCGAGGACGGCCGCCCGTTGTACGTCATCGGCCTCAACACCCCGCGTCGCTCCGAGATCATCGCCGATGCCCTGCTGAAGCGGGGGTATAAGCCGCCCGTCGTGGAGAAGGTGCTGGGGCGGAATTTCACCGATGCGCTGGGGCGGATTTGGAAGGATTGAAGTTGGCGGAGCCTCGATGGTGAAGACGCCGCTTATCGCAGTCAGCCAGCGCCACTGGCACTCGGCCGAGGACGAATTCGTCTATGTGCTGGAGGGGCGAGCTGACTCTGATCGGCGGCGAGACAGTTCTGCGGGCCGGAGACTGCGCCGCCTTCCCGAAAGGCTCCGGCAACGGCCACCACATGATCAACCGGTCGGGCGCGACGGCGCTCTATCTCGAAATCGGTTCCCGCTCCCCCGCCGACGTCATCACCTGCTCCGATATCGACATGATGAGCCCGAGTTCGGATTGGCGGTTTTTGCATAAGGATGGGAGGCCGTATTCGGAGGGGTAGGATTGGGGCGGGGCGTAATCCGCTCTATTGTTCTCACCGCCGAGCGATATTCCGCCGCAATTTCGTCGTTTTTCTTCGGAATATTTAGATCAACCAGTGCTTGCTAGGGAAAGGCCGCCTGTGCGGCCGAATAATGGATCGGGGACGAATCGTGAAAGGCTTCGCGGCGGCATTTCTGATTGCATCGAGCCCGGCCGGCAGCCGCCGAGCCCGTCATCACCGACATCCATCCATTCGTGCTGCATCCCGGCATCAACAAGGTGCCCGGCTTTGGCGTGAACGGAGAGACGTTCACGATCGTCCAGAGCTGGCGCGGCAACGGCAACGCCCACGGCTATAACGTCTGGCTGGTGCTCTCGCCTGAGGCCGAGGGGCAGACGTTCGGGGTCACCGGCGAAGAGGTCGAGGGCGAGGTCTTGCCAAGGGACACCATCCGCGACGACCCATTCGATGGCGAGCGGTCGATGGGCGCGATCCGCTTCGCCCGCGCCAAGATCGACGGTGTTCCGCAGACCATCCTGATCGACGCTCATCTTGGATTCGACGCGGGCCGGCCGTTCGCCGACCACGAAACCGCGACTATCCGCATTTATAAGCTATTCCGCAGTGACATCGGTCAGCCGGACATGTTCTCCCAGGTGGCGGTGCTGAAAACGACAAAACGCTATTGCAACATCCTGCTCGCGATGCGTGACATGTTGCATATACCGTTGGGTCAGTTCGCCGGGGCGAACGAGACGGACGGTTGTTTTTGAGGCGCCAGGCGGGGAGGGCTGGACCGCCGAAGGCTAAAAACCATTCACCACAAAGACCACGAAATCACCAAGGCAGGGGAACGGAATTGGGGACAGCCGTAAGGCGCCGGCGTCTTGGTGATCTTTGTGTTCTTGGTGGTAAATTTCTTCTTGCAGGGTAGGGCGGATGAGCGGGAGCGTAATCCGCCAGCCGCGTGCGCGTGGCGTCCGGCGGCGTCAACCCCATGTGCCGGCGGTCGTGGTCACCACAATTCCCCTTGGTGTTCTTCGCGTATTTTGCGGTTAAACTTCCTTCGTTGACCATAGGTGAAGGAACGCATGACAAAGCTTACCCGCCGACTCGTTTTCATCATCGTGATCATTCTGGTGGCTGCGGTTTCAAGCTTCGCGACTTCGGTTTATCTGACGTTGGTCCGCCCTAATGCGCCGGTGCCGCTGACCGACGGTCTGCACGGTAAATGGGCCGATGTAAGCGCCGAAGTTGACCGGCGCGTAAAAACTAGCTTTCCGGTTGGATCGAGGGAGGCCGACATGGGCGCGGAACTCCACCGGCAGGGTTTCGCGCGCCAGGATTGGGCGTCGTCTCCCGATCATGAGCATGAAGCCATGCGCCGCGAGGACGGTCTTCCGTGCCGCATGGCCGCCTATGTCTATTGGCGCAGCGACGGCGGCGGGCGGATTACCGCCGTCCGGGGGCTGTATCGCGAGGAAGGTTGTTTGTAGCCACTGTCTGGGCGCGGATTGGACATGAAGACACTGCATATCGCGCCGACCGACTCAGCCGGCGGCTCGCTCACACGGGCGCTCCGCGATGCCGGCCGGGACGACGAGGTGTTGTCCTTCCGTGACAGCCTGAATTGCGGCCCGATCGATCCGGGCGATAAGGCGCAACGTCTCGCCTGGTGGATGCTTTTTATGGTGGCGAGGATATCTGGACCCCGTTCTGGGATCGGGTGGAGAGCGCCGAGGAACGGCTGGTCGTCTGGTTCGGGCGGCATTCGGCAAGCGAGCTCGCCTTTTTCCTGGCCTGGGCCGAACGCCTCGGCGATCGGCTTTACGACATCGTCGATGTGACTGGGCTGGAATTTCCGACGGCGCGGCCCAGGCCCGGTGTTCCGCCGACCTGGCCGGCGAAGTCGGTTTCGATCCTGAATGCGAACAACCTGCGGTCGCTGCTCGGCAGCGAACGACCGATCACTGCGCAAGAGGTTGCCGAGGCGCGCCGACGCTGGAGCGAGCTGAAATCGGAAAACGCCCCGTTCCGCATCGTCACCGAAACCGGCCTGGCCTCGGCCCTGATCGACCATTTCGATCCGCTGCTACTGGAACAGGCAGGCGCCGACTGGCGCAAGGCCGCCTATGTCGTCGGGATGACGCTGGGGCAGAACAGCGAGCCCTATTCTCAGGTCGGCGATCTCATGCTGCTCACGCGGCTCGTCGCCCTCGTCGAGGCGGGTAGGCTGGAGGCGGATGGCAATCCGTGGGAGATGCAGGCTTGCCGGGTGCGGTTGATGGGGTGAGCCGGTGTTTGGCGGAAAGGCCGAACGAAAAACCCTGTTCGCCCTGTCGGATATCCGCCCCGACTTTCGTCCTAGGAACATCCATGGACAATTAGGCAGGGCAAATCTCATGACGCAGCAACCCAAAACGGCCGAAACCCAGATCCGGGCGCTTATCGAGGCATGGGCGGATGCGGTTCGGCGGCATGATTATGCCGGCATCCTGGCCCATCATGAGCAGGACATCGTGATGTTCGACGTTCCGCCGCCGATGCGGTCGCGGGGCATCGAGGAATATCGGAAAACATGGGACCTGTTCTTCCAGTACCATGAGCCGTCGCAAGCGTTCGACATCGAGGAACTGACGATCACCGCCGGCGAGGATGTCGCCTTTGCCTTCGCCGTCATGCGGTGCGGGTCGGGCACGGTCAGCGGGCCTGCGCAGGAGGGTGGGTTTCTGTTCAGGCTGACGGTCGGGCTCAGGAAGGTCGATGGCGCGTGGCGGATCGCGCATGAGCATCATTCGGTGCCGGCGGAGGATTAGGGCGGCCTCAGCTGCACGGCGCGAAAGCCCCTCTACCTCTGGGAGAGGGAGGGGTCCGCGCAGCGGGAGGGTGAGGGTGGCGAGCGTAGGGAGCCTTCCCCGATGGTATCCCAGCGGAACTTCGGCTGCGCACCCTCACCCTCCCATTGCTAGCGCAACGGGCCCCTCCCTCTCCCGGAGGGCGAGGGGCTTTATGAGGTGGCGCTAACGTCGTCCGCGCACGACGACGACGGCGCCTGGCCCCCACCAATCGTCGTAAGGCCCCCATGCGCCCCAGTCGAAGGACGCGTCCTCGCGCATCTCGGCGGCCTGCAGCCGCTCGTCGGCAATCTTTTTCTCGACCGCCATGCGCTGATGCCGCTCGTAGGCCCGGTCATTGCCGACGAACAGGCAATGGCAATATTTGGGGTCGGCATAGACGTATCCGACCGTGTAGGTGCCCCCGGCCCGAATTTGCTGAGACTGGATCTCATAGGGCGGAAGCGTGGCGAGCTGGCTCTGGCGGGCGGGCGTGTTCGCCGGTTTCTCAACGAACCCGGCAGCCACGAGCATCTGCTCGGTATCCGCCACGCGCGATTGGTCGGAGTCGGAGGCGCAGCCGGAGACGAGGAGAGCCAATGCGGCGGCAAGGCAGTATCGCGAGGCGGGGCCGGCGATACGGCTGCTTGCGATATGGCCGCTTGCGATGGGCGATTTTCGCTGAAGCGCGTTGCCGATGCCGTGTTCGATTGCGATGCCGTTACCGAATCCCATGACGTCACCTCGATGTGGCTGCTACGTGGAGACGATCCGGCTTTCGAATTGCGATTGACGTATGCCGTCAATTTACAGCCGGATATCGGGTGCCACAGTGTAGCCTCAGTGCAGGCGGATCAATGGAGCAATGGATTCCCGCTTTGGCAGGACTGGCGATTAAGAGGTAACCGGCACAAACACGGAGTCGTGCGCCATATGCGATCGCTCTCCCGCGAGGGGGGCGACCCTGACGTCAATGCTTCCCGTAATCCAGCGGCGTCCCCTTGCGCTGGGCCAGTATATAGGCCTCCAGCGCCTTCATCTTCGGGTCGTCGTCCGCCAGCGGCTTGCCCCGCACCGGGTTCTCGATGCACCAGTTGATCATGTCGCGCAGCAGGGCGACGCGGCCGAGCTGCACCTGGTACTTCGGGTAGGTTTCCGGGTGGGTGTTGGCGGCGTTGGGGTGGCACATGTCGCAGGAAATGGCGTCGGTCGAGCCCAGCAGGCTGGCGTCGTGGAAGATCTTGTTGCCCTCCGCGATCAGGGCCTCGGTCGAATCCTTCCAGATCTTCTGGTCGCGCTCGGTGAAGGCCCCATAAGTCTGCACCTGGTCCGTGGCCGGACTGGCGCTCTTCGGTTCGGCGCCCTTCGGCGGCTTCGGCGCCGTGTCGGCCTGGGCAAGCTTGGTGAGCCCGCCTTCGGCCTCGACCGCGGCGTTGACCCAGTTCTTGTCGGGGTTCTTGGCGCGCCATTCCTCCATCAGCCGGTCGGCCGCCCATTGGGCCTGCTCCCGCGTCATCGGCTGGCCGGCTTTCACGCCGGGCACCTCGACCCAGGTCTGGCCGTCGCACAGGCCGACCACCAAGTTGCCGTCGGCCGAGGCCGGTATCTTGTGCTTGGGGAATTCGTCCGGGGCGCTGGCAAAAGCGATCGTCGCCGAGCCGGCGAACAGAAAGAGCGCGAGCGCGTAACTGATCCGCATGATCTCTCTCCCCCGTCTCAATAGCTGGCCAGCGTGGTCGCCGGCGGGCGGTCTTTCGTGCCGCCGGATTCCAGGTAGGTCGCGCGCACCGTGACCGGGTTGCGGTTCCATAGGTTGTAGAGCTTGTCGACCATGCCCGAGGCGGCGACGTCGAACTGGCCGTCGCCGCAGCCGTCGAAGGCGTTGAACGGGTCGGGCCGGTTCATCTGCACGGTCAGCTTGGGCAGGCCCTCCGGCGCATAGGGCCAGGGCCAGGCGGTCGACAGCATGCCGTAGAAGTCGATATTGCCGATATGGTTCTGCAGCATCTGGTGGGTGTGGCCGTGGATCACGGTCACGCGCTCGAACTTGCCCAGCATCTGCTGGATCTGCTCGGCGTCCTCCGTCCAGAAATTCCAGTTGCGGTAATATTTGTAGAGCGGCGAGTGGGAGAAGACGACGACCGGCGTCTTGCGGTCGATCTTGGCGAGGTCGGCCTTCAGCCACGCCCGGCCCTCGTCGCCGACCTCGAAGCGGGACTGGGTACCGTTGTCCAGCCCCGCCACCGTGTGCATCCGCTGTTCCGGCGTGAAGCCCAGCGGCGTCCAGAAATCCTTCTCCTGCACGCTCATCAAGGTGACGAAATGCACGCCCTTATGGTCGAAGGAATAATGCGGCGCGCCGAACAGGGACTGCCAATGCTCGCCCATGTCGAGGAACCAGTCATGCTCCCCCACCATCATCTTCACCGGCGCCTTGACCGATTTCAGGATCTGGGCCCCGAGGTCCAGCTCCTCCTTCTTGCCGAGCTGGGCCAGGTCGCCGCCGAACAGCACGAAATCAGGCTGCGGGTCGAGCGCGTTGACGTCGTCCACCGCCTTCAGGATCGAGCGGACGAAGCGGTCGTTGACCTTCTCGGCATAGAGATGGGTGTCGGAGATATAGGCGAACTTGAAACCCTGCCCATTACCGTTCTGACCGGCACCTTCCGCATGCGCCATCTCGACCAGCTGGAAGCCGTGCGGGGTGATGAGCCCCTTGGCGGCGGCGATGCCGGCGGAAATCCCGGCGATCCGCATGAAGGCGCGGCGGTCGAGATGGCCGAGGCGGGCCAGGTCGGCGAAGAAGCTGTCACGCTCCTCGTAATGCTTGGTCTCGATGGATTTATGGCGGGGGGCCATCATTGATCCTCCTAGAACGGATTTTCCGCAGTCGATTCAACAATTCCGGCCGTCATTGCGAGGAGCGCAGCGACGCGGCAATCCAGGGCCGTTAGCCCTATACCTATCGGTGAAGCTCTGGATTGCTTCGCTACGCTCGCAATGACGGGGAAGGGCATCAGAACGCGCCAATCGTGGCCGGGTTGCGCATGGAAGGCGCCGTGCTGCCGGGGTCGCCGAAGCCCATCTTGCCGCCCTGGACGATGTCGAGGTCGCGCTGCGGCCGGGTGGTCTTGGCGGCGGCCTGGCGGGCCTGCTCGGCCTTGTTGAAGTCGGCGTAGCGGTCGTCGGTCAGCGTGAACAGGAAGGCGACCAGGTCGTCGATCTCCGGCTCGGTCAGGCCCAGCCGCTGGATGCCGCCGTCGAGATAGGGGTTGGGGATGCCGCCCTTGTTGTAATGGTCCAGCACGTCCCACAGGGTCGCCATCGAGCCGTCATGCATATAGGGGCCGGTGATGCCGATGTTGCGCAGCGTCTCGGTCTTGAAGGCGCCGACATCGGCCTGGTTCCTGGTCACCAGGAAGCGGCCGAGCTCCGAGTACTTGCTGCCGATCGCCATCTCGTCGATCTGCTTCGCGTCGCCGGTCTTGACGACGCCGAGCGCCTCGTGGGCCAGGGCGGGGAAGCTCTGCTTACGGGCGGCGACGCCGATATTGTGGAACTTCTGGTCCGAGAACAGCGGGGCGACGGCGTTGAAGGCGTGGCAGTCGTTGCAGCGCGCCTTGCCGTTGAACAGCGCCCAGCCGCGCTTGGCGCCGTCGTCGATCGCCGTGGCGTTGCCGGCGAGATAGCGGTCGAAGGGGGAATTGCCGGAGAACTGGGTGCGCTCGAAGGCGGCGATGGCGATGCCGACATCGTCGTAGGTGATGTCGCGGCCGAAGACGGTTTTGAACGCGGTGACGTATTCCGGGATGGTCTTCAGCTTCGCCACCACGTCGGCGCCCGACTTCTGGCCCATCTCGACCGGGTTGAGGATCGGCAGCTTGGCCTGGTCCTCCAGGGTCGCGGCGCGGCCGTCCCAGAATTCGGTGGCGTGGAACATGGCGTTCAGCACGGTCGGGCTGTTGCGTGCCCCGTGCTGCCCACCGACGCCGGCGGAGGTGGCGTTGTCGGCGCGATGGTCGGTGAAGCCCTTGGCCGGATCGTGGCAGGTGGCGCAGGCGACGGTGCCGTCGGACGACAGGCGCTTGTCGTTGAACAGCGTCTCGCCGAGCTCGATCTGCGCCTTCGTCGGCGGGTGCGGGACGGTGATTTCATACAAGCTGGCGGAAACGCCGGGGGGTAGAGCTGAAGGCGCCTCAGCTGCGTTCGATATTCCCGGAATCAAAAACCCGGTTCCGGCGGTTAAGGCCGAGATCGCCACGATCCGCTGAAGTGCCCGCATAGCGTTCATCCCTCGTCAATCGCCTGTTCATTAGAATCACTTTAAAGTGATTCTAATGTGATGGCAATGGGGGTTTTAGTCGGAAATTGCTGCATCGAGAAGGTGACGACATTCACCCTCACCCAACCCTCTCCCATCGAGGGAGAGGGCTTAAATCTTTGAGAGTGCTCAAATTTCATGTCCCTCCCCCTTGATGGGGGAGGCGAGGAGAGGGTGAATGTTGCCGAGAATGCGCGGCTGGGCGCCCGCGCCCTACTTCCCGTCCGAGCTCGTCGGATGGTCCGTCGTGATCGGGATCATATGCAGGAACGAGGTGTCGTCCTCGACCTGGTCGGTGCGGGGGAGTTTGCCGGCGTCCCAGCCGCCGCCGATGGCCTGGACCAGGGCGACGCTGGCGGTCAGGCGGTTCTGCGTGACGGTGAGCGCGGTCTGTTCGTCGGAGAGCGCGGTCGCCTGGGCGGTGATGACGCTCGAATAGGGGACGGTGCCGGCCTTGTACTGGTTCAGCGTCAGGCGGGCGGCCTCCTGGGCTGATTTCACCACCTCGATCTCGACCTGGGCCTGCTGTTCCAGGATGCGCAGGGTCGACAGCTCGTCCTCGACCTGCTGGAAGCCGGTCAGCACCGACTGGCGGTATTCGGCGACGGTCTGGTCATAGGCGGCGCGCGCCTGCTCGACCTGGGCCGAGCGGCTGCCGAAATCGAGCAGAGTCTCGGCGACCTGGCCGCCGACCGACCAGACGGAGGTCGGGGAGGCGAACAGGCTGGCGGCCTGGGCCGCCTGGCTGCCGTAGGAGCCGGTCAGCGTGATGTCAGGGAAATAGCCGGCGATGGCGACGCCGATCTGGGCGTTGGCCGCGGCCATCCGGCGCTCGGCCCCGGCAATGTCGGGGCGGCGCTCCAGCAGGGCCGAGGCCAGGCCGACCGGCGCCACCGGCACCGCGTCGGGCAGTTTGCCCGATGCGATGGTGAAATCGCCCGCCGGCTTGCCGACCAGCACGGCGATGGCGTGCTCAAGCGTCGAACGCAGCACGCCGGCATTGATCGCCTGGGCCTGGGCGTCGAGATACTGGGTCTGCGCGGACAGAACGTCGGCCTTGGCGGCGACGCCGGCAGCATACTGGTTCTGAGTGATCTCCAGCGAACGCTTGAAATCGACCGCTGTGGTCTCCAGCAGCGTCTTCAGCGCCTCCTGATAGCGCAGCTGGATATAGTCGGTCGCGAGCGTCGCCTGGGCCGACAGGCGGGCGGAGGCGAGATCGGCGGCGGTGGCCTGGGCGGTGGCGACATCGCCCTCCACCGTGCGGCGGATGCGGCCCCAGACATCGAGGTCCCATGAGCCCTGGAGCGAGGAGGAGAAGGCGTTGACCCCGAAGCCGCCGCGACTGCCGACGATGGTCGCCCCGCCGCTGGTCGCGGCCGCACCGGCGCGCGATGCGCCCGGTCCGACAAAGGAGCGCTGGGCCGAGCCCGAGCCTGACAAGGTCGGGAAGAAGCTGGCGCGGGCCTGGTCGACCACGGCGCGGGCCTGGCGGTAGGCGGCCTCGGACTGTTTCAGCGTCTGGTTCGAAATGTCGATCTGCGTCATCAGATCGTTCAGCACCGGGTCCTTATAGACGGACCACCATGAACCGCGGTCGATCTCGTCCTGCGGCGTGGCGGGCTTCCAGCCGGCCAGCTCCTTAAACTGTGTTGCCACAGGGGCGTCGGGCTTCTTGTAGTCGGGGCCGACGGAGCAGGCCGAGGCGGTGGCCAGCAGAAGGGCGAGCGCGACCCGCCTCATACCCCGGCCTCCGCCGGCCGGGGGCGGAGCGGTGTCATGGTCTTGCGGCCGGACTTGCGTTTGCGCCATTGGCGGAACCGTTCGAAATAGAGATAGACGACGGGCGTGGTGTAGAGGGTGAGGATCTGGCTGACCACCAGCCCGCCGACGATGGAAATGCCCAGGGGCCGGCGCATCTCGGTGCCGTCGCCCGAGGCGATCGCCAGCGGCAGGGCGCCGAAGATGGCGGCCAGGGTGGTCATCATGATCGGGCGGAAGCGCAGCGCGCATGCGCGCAGGATGGCGTCGCGCGGCGACAGCCCGTCGGCGCGTTCGGCCTCCAGCGCGAAGTCGACCATCATGATGGCGTTCTTCTTGACGATGCCGATCAGCAGCAGGATGCCGATGAAGGCGATGATGGTGAGCTCGTTGCCGGTCGCCATCAGCGCCAGCAGCGCTCCGATCCCGGCCGAGGGCAGGGTCGAGAGGATGGTGATCGGGTGGATATAGCTCTCATAGAGCACGCCCAGCACGATATAGACGGCCAGCAGCGAGGCCACGAGCATCAGCGGCAGCTGGCCCTGGTACTGGCGGAAATTCTTGGCCGTGCCGGCATATTCGCCGTGGATGGTGGCGGGCACGCCGATCCGCTTCATCGCGCTGTCGATCGCCTCGGTCGCGTCCGACAGGGGCTCACCCGTCGGCAGGTTGAACGAGATGGTGGTGGCGGCGAAGGTGCCCTGGTGGGCGACCTGGGTCGGCGTCGTGCCGTTGCCGAAATGGGCGATGGCCGAAAGCGGCACCATCGGCTCGCGCGAGGTCGACACCGCCGAGCCGGTCGAGGCCCCGCCCTTGGTGGTGTTGGCCAGCGCATTGGCCTGGGCGTTGCGCGCCGTGTCGTTGGCGACCGAGGCGGCGGTGGGCGCCGCCGTCTTGCCCAGCACCGTGGTGCCGGCGACCGCGTTGGTCGAGGCCGTGCCGGAGACGCCGCCGCCCGAGGTCGAGATATAGATGTCCTTCAGGATCTCGGGGTTCTGCCAGTATTCCGGCGCCACCTCCATGACCACGTGATACTGGTTCAGCGGGTTGTAGATGGTCGAAACCAGGCGCTGGCCGAAGGCGTCATAGAGGGTGGCATCGATCTGGCTGGCGGTCAGCCCCAGGCGATAGGCGGAATCGCGGTCGATCACCACCTCGGTCTCCAGCCCGCCGGGCTGCTGGTCGGAATCGACGTCGGTCACTTCCTTCACGTTCTGCAGCTCGCGCCGCAGCTTGTCCGACCAGGTCCTGAGTTCGGTCAGGTCGTCACCGGTCAGCGTATATTGATATTGCGCATTGCCGGCGCGGCCGCCGGCCTGGATGTCCTGCACCGCCTGCAGGAAGGTCTGGGTGCCCTTGACCTCGAAGAATTTGGGCCGCAGCCGCGCGATCACCTCGTCGGCCGACAGCTTGCGCTCCTCCAGCGGCTTCAGCGTGATGTTGAAGCTGGCAGTGGTGGAGCCCGACGGGCCGAAGCCGCCGCTGCCGCCGCTGTTGATATTGCTGACCACGGTCGCCACCGCCGGGTCCTCCCGGATGATCTCGGCGGCCTGGATCATCTTCTGCTTCATCGACTGGAACGACGTCGACTGGTCCGAGCGCGTGGTGCCGCGCATCTGGCCGGTATCTTGCTGCGGGAAGAAGCCCTTGGGGACGACCACGAACAGCACGATGTTGAGGATGATGGTCGCCCCCAGGATCGCGATCATCACCAGCCCGTGGTTGACCGCCCATTCCAGCGTGCGCCCATAGCCCGCCTTCACCCGCTCGAACGCCCCCTCGCTGGTGCGGAAGAACCAGGAGGTCGGCTTGGTCTGGGCGTGCTCGGAGAGGAACCGGGCGCACATCATCGGCGTGGTGGTCAGCGAGATGACCAGCGAGATCAGGATCGCCACCGTCAGGGTGACGGTGAATTCGTGGAACAGCCGGCCGAGCAGCCCGCCCACCAGCAGCAGCGGGCCGAACACCGCGACCAGCGACAGGCTCATCGACAGCACGGTGAAGCCGACTTCGCTGGCGCCGATGAAGGCGGCCTTCATCCGTGGCATCCCGGCCTCGATATGGCGGGTCGTGTTCTCCATCACCACGATCGCGTCGTCGACGACGAAGCCGGTGGCGATGGTCAGCGACATCAGCGAGAAATTGTCCAGGCTGAAGCCGAACAGATACATCGCCCCGAACGTGCCGATCAGCGACACCGGCACCGCCACCGCCGGGATCAGGGTCGAACGCCAGTCGCGCAGGAAGACGAAGACCACCAGGATGACCAGGACCACCGCGCCGACCAGGGTGCGCTCGACCTGCTTCAGCGAGGCGCGGATGGTGACGGAGCGGTTGTTCGCGACCTGGAGGTCGATGGTCGACGGGATCGATTTCTTGAGCTCGGGGATCAGCCCGATCACCCGGTCGACCGTCTCGATGATGTTGGCGCCGGGCTGCTGGGTCACGATCACCGAAACCGCCGGCTTGCCGTTATAGAGCCCGTAATTGCGGATATTCTCGACCGCGCCGTCGGACTGGTCGAGCACTTGGGCGACGTCGGTCAGGCGCACCGGAGAGCCGTCGCGGTAGGCGACGATCAGCGGCCTGTACTGCTCCGCCAGGTTGGCCTGGTCGTTGGTGTAGATCTGGAAGTGCAGCTTGTCGTTCTCGATCGCGCCCTTGGGCGCGTTGGCGTTGGCGGCCGACAGCGCCGCGCGCACATCCTCCAGCCCGATACCGTATTTGAACAGCGCCTGGGGGTTGAGCTCGACCCGCACCGCCGGCAGCGCGCTGCCCTGCACGCCGACATTGCCGACCCCTTCCAGCTGCGACAGCTTCTGCTGCACGATGGTCGCCGCGGCGTCGTAGATCTGGCCCTGGGACAGCGTGTCGGAGGTCATCGACAGGATGATGACCGGTGCCTGGGCGGCGTTGAACTTGCGGTAGGTCGGGTTGCTGCGAAGGTTGGTCGGCAGGTCGGCGCGGGCGGCGACGATGGCGGCCTGCACGTCGCGGGCGGCGCCGTCGATATCGCGGTCCAGCCCGAAGATCATCTGTATGTTGGTCGAATTCTGGGCGCTGGTCGAGGTCATCTCGGTGACGTCCGCGATGGTGCCCAGATGCCGTTCCAAGGGGGTGGCGACGCTGCTCGCCATCACCTCGGGGCTGGCGCCCGGCATCGAGGCCGAGATGGCGATGGCCGGGAACTCGATCTGCGGCAGCGGCGCCACCGGCAGCAGCCGGAAGGCCATGATCCCGGCCAGCAGGATGCCCATGGTCAGCAGCGTGGTCGCAACCGGCCGCTGGATGAAGGGCGCCGACAGGTTCATGCCGGCTGGCCCTCCGGGCCACGGTTATCCGGCCCGTGACTATCAGGCCCACGACTATCCGGCCTATGGGCCTCCGGCTCATCGTCCTTCAACGGCGCGGTCTTCTGGCCCAGGCGCTGGGCGAGCCGGTCGAAGGCGAGGTAGATCACCGGCGTGGTGAACAGGGTCAGCACCTGGGAGACCATCAGGCCGCCGACGATCGCAACGCCCAGCGGATGGCGCAGCTCCGACCCCGTGCCGGTGCCCAGCATCAGCGGCAGGGCGCCGAACAGGGCCGCCATCGTGGTCATCAGGATCGGGCGGAAGCGCAGCATGCAGGCCTGGAAGATCGCCTCGCGCGGCGGCTTGCCCTCATTGCGCTCCGCGTCCAGCGCGAAGTCGATCATCAGGATCGCGTTCTTCTTGACGATGCCGATCAAGAGGATGATGCCGATCAGCGCGATGATGGTCAGGTCGCTGCCGACGAGGATCAGCGCCAGCAGCGCGCCGATGCCGGCCGAGGGCAGGGTCGACAGGATGGTGATCGGGTGGATGAAGCTCTCATAGAGCACGCCCAGCACGATATACATCGTCACGATCGCCGCCAGGATCAGGAACAGCTCGTTCGACAGGTTCTTCTGGAAGGCGAGTGCCGCACCCTGGAAGTTGGTGATCACGCCCGGCGGCATGCCGATTTCCTTCTCGGCCTTCTGGATCGCGTCCACTGCTTCGCCCAGCGAGGTGCCCTCGGTCAGGTTGAAGGAGATGGTCGTGGCCGGGAACTGGCCCAGATGGCCCACCACCAGCGGCGCCGCCATCTGATGGACTTTGGCCACCGCGGTCAGCGGCACCTGGCCGCCGCTCGCCGATGGCAGATAGAGAGAGGACAGCGAATCCAGGTTGTTATGCAGCGCCGGATCGGCCTCCAGGATCACCCGGTACTGGTTCGACTGGGTGAAGATAGTGGAGATGATGCGCTGGCCGAACGCGTCGTAGAGCGCGTTGTCGACCGTGCCGACGGTGATGCCGAACCGCCCCGCCGAATCGCGATCGACGGTGATATAGGCGGCCAGCCCCTGGCCGGTCTGGTCGCTCGACACGTCCTGGATCTGGTGCAGCTGGGCCAGATGGTCGACCAGCTTGGGCGCCCATTGATTGAGCTCATCCAGGTTCGCGTCCTCGAGGATGAACTGGTACTGGGTGCGGCTCACCGTGTCGGCCAGGGTCAGGTCCTGGACCGGCTGCATATAGAGCGAGATGCCGCTGACCGACGCCACCTCCCGCTGCAGGTTGGCGATCACCTGGGTCGCGCTGTTGCTGCGGTCGTCGCGCGGCTTGAGGTTGATCAGGAAGCGGCCGCTGTTCAGCGTCGTGTTGCTGCCGTCGACCCCGATGAAGGAGGACAGGCTGTCGACATCCGGGTCCTTCAGGATGGCCGCCGCCAGCGCCTGCTGCCGGTCGGCCATTGCCGCATAGGAGATGGTGCCGCCGGCCTCGGAAATGCCCTGGATCAGGCCGGTATCCTGGACCGGGAAAAAGCCCTTGGGGATGACGAGATAGAGCAGTGCGGTGAAGACCAGCGTGCTGACGGCGACCGCCAGGGTGAGGGGCTGCCGGTCCAGCACCCAGTTCAGCATCCGGCCGTACTTGTCCATCACCCCGTCGAAGAATGCCTGGAACCGGCGGCCGAACTCGGACGGCGTCTTCTCCTCCTCCTTGTTCACCTGCTTCAGCAGCAGCGCGCACAGCATCGGCACCAGGGTCAACGACACGACGGCCGAGATCAGGATGGTGACCGCCAAGGTGATGGCGAATTCGCGGAACAGCCGCCCGACCACGTCGCCCATGAACAGCAGCGGGATCAGCACCGCGATCAGCGACACGGTCAGCGAGATGATGGTGAAGCCGATCTGGCCGGAGCCCTTGAGCGCAGCCTCCAGCGGATCGTCCCCCTCCTCGATATAGCGGGAGATGTTCTCGATCATGACGATCGCGTCATCGACGACGAAGCCGGTGGCGATGGTCAGCGCCATCAGCGACAGGTTGTTCAGGCTGAAGCCCAGCAGATACATGATCGCGAAGGTGCCGATCAGCGACACCGGCACCGACAGGCTGGGGATGATCGTGGCGCGGATCGAGCGCAGGAACAGGAAGATCACCAGCACGACCAGGGCGACCGCCAGCACCAGCTCGAACTCGACATCGTCGACCGAGGCGCGGATCGTGTTGGTGCGGTCGGTCAGCACGTCGACCTCGACCCCGGCGGGCAACGACGCCTTGATGTCGGGCAGCAGGTCCTTGATCGAATCGACCACGCCGATGACGTTGGCGCCGGGCTGGCGCTGGACGTTGAGGATCAGCGCCCCGGTGGTGTTCATCCAGGCGGCGAGCTTGGTGTTCTCGGCCCCGTCGACCAGGTCGGCGACGTCGTCCAGCCGCACGGGGGAGCCATTCTTATAGGCGACGATGATATTCCGGTATTCGTCGGCGCTCTTCAGCTGGTCGTTGGCGTTGATCGTATAGGCGCGGGTCGGCCCGTCGAAGCTGCCCTTGGGCGTGTTGACGTTGGCGTTGCCGATCGTGGTGCGCAGATCGTCGATATTGAGGCCGTAGGCCGCCAGCGCCGCCGGGTTGGCGCGCACGCGCACGGCCGGCCGCTGGCCGCCGCTGATCGAGACGACACCGACGCCCGCCAGCTGCGAGATCTTCTGGGCGATGCGGGTGTCGGCGATGTCCTGCACCTTGGTCAGCGGCATGACCTTGGAGGTGATGCCCAGGGTCAGCACCGGCGCGTCGGCCGGGTTGACCTTGGCATAGATCGGTGGCGCCGGCAGGTCGCTGGGCAGCAGGTTGCCCGCCGCGTTGATCGCCGCCTGCACCTCCTGCTCGGCAACGTCCAGCGTGATGTCCAGGGTGAATTGCAAGGTGATGACCGACGACCCGGCGGAGCTGGTCGACGACATCTGGTTCAGGCTCGGCATCTGGCCGAACTGCCGCTCCAGCGGCGCGGTGACCGAGGATGTCATCACCTCGGGACTGGCGCCGGGATAGAAGGTCTGCACCTGGATGGTCGGATAGGCGACCTCCGGCAGGGCCGACAGCGGCAGGAACTGAAAGCCCATCAGCCCGGCCAGCACGATCGCGAACATCAGCAGCGTCGTGGCGACCGGCCGCAGGATGAAGAGGCGGGAGGGGTTCATGGGGTGAGGTTTCTACCGTCATTGCGAGGAGCGCAGCGACGAAGCAATCCAGAGCCGTTAGCCCGATACCGACCGGTGAGGCTCTGGATTGCTTCGCTTCGCTCGCAATGACGGCTTTGTGCCGAGGACCAGTGCCGCATAACGGTTACAGGCATCATTGCTGCGGCTGGTGCCCGCCGGACGAATCCTTGTTGCCGCCATCGCTCGCCTTGCCGCCACTCTGGCCCTGCTCGCCGCTTTGGCCCTGCCCCTGACCGCCCTCACCGTTCTGGCCACGATGATGCCGCCGTCCGCCCGCACCGCCGCCTTCGCCGGGCGCGGGGGGCTGGGCGCCTGGCAGGATCACCTTGGCGCCGTCGCGCAGGCGATCGACGCCGTCGGTGACGACCGTATCGCCGATGGCGAGGCCGGAGACGATCGCCTGGCGCTCGCCCTGGGCGACGCCCAGCTTCACCGGGCGGACCGACACGGTGCTGTCTGGGCCGACCAGATAGACGAATGTGCCCGGCGCGCCGCGCTGGATCGCGGAGGTCGGCACCACCATCTGGTCATGCTTGGTGTCGACCAGCAGCTGGATATTGACGAACTGGTTGGGGAACAGGCTTTCGTCCGCGTTGTCGAACTGGGCCCTGAGCTTGAAGGTGCCGGTCGTGGTGTCGATCTGGTTGTCGATATTGGTCAGCGCGCCCGTAGCCAGCTTCTGCGTATTGGCCCGGTCCATCGCCACCACCTCCAGCGACTGGCCGGCATGCAGCGGCTTGGTCACCGCCAGCACATTATCCTCAGGCAGCGTGAACAGGACCGAGATCGGCTGAAGCTGGGTCACCACGACGATGCCGTTGGTGTCGCCCGGCGTCACGTAATTGCCCTGGTCGACCTGGCGCAGTCCGACCCGGCCGGTGACCGGCGAGATGATATGGCAGTAATCGAGGTTGACCTTGGCGCTGTCGACCGCGGCCTTGTCGGTCTCCACCTGGCCCTGAAGCTGCCGCACCAGGGCCAGCTGCGTATCGCGGGTCTGGCTGGCGATCGAATCCTGCTGGACCAGCTTCACATAGCGCTCGGCGTCCAGCTGCGCGTTCTTCAGCTGCGCCTGGTCCTTGGCCAGCGTGCCCTGGGCCTGCTCCAGTGCCGCCTGATAGGGGCGGGGGTCGACCTCGGCCAGGAAATCGCCCTTCTTGACCATCTGGCCTTCGGTGAAGGCGATCAGCTGCAGCTGGCCGTTGATCTGGGTGCGCACCGTCACGGTCTGCAGCGGCGTGACCGTGCCCAGCGCGTTCAGGATGACCGGGACGTCGCCCTTTTCCACCTTCGCGGTATTGACTGCCATCGGCGCGCCGGCGAAGCGGCCGCCGGGCGGCTGTGCCGGGTTGCTGACGGCGCGATAGATCAGGAAGGCGATCAGAAGGAGCAGCAGCAGGCCCAGCAGATACCACTTGTTGCGCCCGACCCACGCGCCCGGCCCAAAGCGCCGCCCCGGCTGGAAGGTCGGGCGCCCAGTGGTCGTTTGATGTGTGCTGGTCATGCTTCGACGATCTCGTTGCCGTGCGGTCGAATGAATAAAAATTTATACCAGCCGGGCCGGCCGGAAACCATGGCCGGGCCGCGAAACATGGTTCCCGATAGACCACCCCTAGAACGTATTCCGCTATATCTTCCTGCGAATGCGGCGGAAGGATGGCGAAATCCAGTTGGCGCGGCACGCATTCGCGGGCATTGTCGCGGCAACCTGCGGCGGGCCGGATGGTTCCGTTGCGCTGTGAAATTCAAGCCGAATTCGGGGGAAACGCGTGGGTATTCTGGAAGGTAAGGTCGCCATCGTCACCGGCGGCGGCCAGGGTGTTGGGCAGGGGATCGCCTATGCGCTGGCGTCCGAGGGGGCGAAGATCGCGGTCAGCGGCCGCACCCTGTCGAAGGCAGAAGACACCGCCGCCGAGATCCGCCGCCGCGGCGGCACCGCCCAGGCCTTCCTGTGCGAGGTGACCTCCAAGGACGATCTCGAGCGCCATGTGAAGGAGGTCGCGGAGACCTTCGGCGGCATCAACATCCTGATCAACAATGCTCAGCTGGTGCCCTTGGGCTCGCTGCTGGAAGTGACCGACGAGGACTTCATGGACGGGTTCGTGTCCGGCCCGATGGCGTCGTTTCGGCTGATGAAGCTGTGCCACCCGTACCTCAAGGGCGACGGGGTGGTGATCAATCTCGGCACCGGCGCGGCCTTCCGCCAGGACAGCGGCCGCTACGGCGCCTATGCCGCGGTGAAGGAGGCGATCCGGGCGCTCTCCCGCGCCGCCGCCTGCGAATGGGGCGCCGACGGCATCCGCGTCAACACCATCGTGCCATTCGCCTCGTCCAAGGGGCTGGAGCAGTGGTTTGCCGAGCGGCCCGAGGAATCGGCCGCGTTCCTCGCCACCGTGCCGATGCGCTATGCCGGCGACTGCGAGAAGGATATCGGCCGCTTCGTCGTCGCCCTATGCGGCCCGGACTCGCGCTACATCACCGGCCAGACCATCGCGCTGGACGGCGGCCAGGCCCATCTCGTTTAAGGATCAGAGGACCTCATGGAAAAGCTGGTTTACGCCCTGTGGAAAGGGCCTGAGAACTACACTACCTTCAACAACCGCCTGCTGGGCCCGATGCGCCAGAAGCTGGTCTCGATGGGCGTCGAGCGGCTTCAGATCAATGTCGTCGACGACACCGTGGCGCCCGGCGCGGTGCTGCGCCAGGAGAATCTGCGGCCCGGGCCGGCGGCGACCGTGATGTTCTGGGTCAACTCCTCCCATATCCGCAAACCCTTCGAGAAAGTGATGGAGGAAGAGGCGCCGCGCATCGCCGGCTATGCCGTGACCGAATCTGTCGTCATTCCGATCACCGAGACCCACGCCGACGGGCAGCGCACGCGCGGCTTCTCGCAGATGTCGATGATCCAACGGCCGCCCCGGGTGACGCCGGAATATTATATGGACACCTGGCTCAACTCCCACACCAAGGTGGGGGTCGAGACCCAGTCCAACTTCTATTACTGCCAGAACATCGTGAACCGGGTACTGACCGCCGGCGCGCCGCTGTTCCAGTCGATCGTCGAGGAATGCTTTCCCGTGGAGGCGATGACCGACCCCAAGGCCTTCTACGACGCGAAGACCCAGGCGGAATTCGACGCGCGGCTGGACACGATGATGACCAGCTGCGGCCGGTTCATCGACATGGACAAGATCGACGTGATCATCACCAGCGAATTCCGCTTCGGCGGCTGGAGCGACAACAAAGTCCAGCCCATGTATGAGAGCGACAGGAAGTTCTGATAGGGGCGGGGAGGACGCGATGAATCTCACCAGGGAACAACTCGACCGTTTCGAGCGCGACGGGTTCCTCGTCCTCCCCAACCTGCTCTCGGCCGACGAGGTGGAACTGCTGCGCGCCGAGCTGGCCCGGGTCGGCCAGGTCCACGATGTCCGCAACATGCGCGAAGGCGACGGCGAGACGCCGCGCATCATCTACGGCCTGCCGGATGTGGACGGCCCGACCTTCTCCCAGGCCTATTACAACCTGGCGCGCGACCACCGGGTGCTGCAGCCGGTGATGGATGTGCTGGAGGAGGAGGTTTCCCTCTTCCACATCAAGTGCAATTTCAAGGAAGCGATCGACGGCGGTTACTGGCAGTGGCACCAGGACTATGCCAACTGGAAGGCCAACGACAACGCGCCTGAGCCCAGGCTGCTGACCGCCATGGTCATGCTCGACCAGGCGAGCGAGATGGGCGGCTGCCTCTATTTCGTCCCCGGCTCCCACGCGCGCGGCATCATCGCGCCCGACTGGGACGACACCAGCACGTCGTACGCGCTGTGGACCGTCGGCAAGAAACAGATGATCGAGCTGACCGCCGAGCTGGGCGACCCGGTCGCGGTGACCGGCAGCCCGGGCACGGTCGTGCTGTTCCATGCGAACATGGTGCATGGGTCGGGGCACAATATGTCGCCGCGGCACCGGTGGCAGGTCTATCTGGTCTATAACGCGATGACGAACGTCCTGGGGCCGGTGCCCAAGCCGCGGCCGGATTACCAGGCGAACCGCAAGGCGGTGGCGCTGAAGGTCTCGCCGGCGCGGTCGTTGCTGGAGGTTGAGCCGGCGTAGGCAAGGCGGCTGGCCGAGGATACCAAATGAAAATTATCCCGCTCCTCCTTGTTGTCGGTGCTGCGTTCGCTGCCCATGGAGCGGTTACGATGGAAGTGCTTCGCGTGCAGGCCCTTCGATCGGGCGAGATCGTTATGGATGGTGCTCCTGCGACTTTAGATAAGCTGACCGCTAAGCTTACGAAGATAGGGACTGAAAGGGGCGCCGTTTTCTATTATCGAGAACAACCGGATCAGGAGCCGACGCCAGAACAACTGGTTGTCTTCAAGGCCATCATCGACGCTCAGGTCCCGGTTCGGCTGGCTACGAAGCCCGACTTTTCCGACGCTGTGGGGCACTGAGCAAACAAGAGCTAAGAATTTATCCGCAGATTACGCAGATTTTTTCTGTCCCGGAATTCAGGATGGCGTTGGTGTAAATGCCATTTTTGTGGTTCTGAGACTGCGCCCCTTTCTCTCTAAGCGTTCACCGCGCCCAAGCGCTTCCCATGCCTTTTCGTTGTTCTTTCTCGGCACAGGGGTTCGCCACCCGACGCATTGGAGGGGTTGGCGGCATTTCGGACAGCGCGCCTCTTTAAGGTCGTAGGGTTCGAGTTTCGCTGAGTGCCGGCAGGGGATGCAGAGGTATTTGTATTTACTCATTTCATCCTCTGTCCGCCACGATCTCCGAATTCAATTGGGACACTACCAATATCCGCGGAACCTGGGGATAGAAATCCTGGTTTCCCGCCTTCGCGGGAATGACGATCCCTAAGAAGACTGATCGTCCCGCTTCACCAGCATCTTCCCCAGCATCGCCGTCTGCCGGTGCCATTGCTTGACCGGAATCGCCGGATAGCCCGCGACGATCGCGCCCTTCGGAATGTCGTGAATCACCCCGCTGCCGCCGGCCAGCTGGGCGCCGGCGCCGATGACGACGTGGTCGGCGATGCCGCAGGCGCCGCCGACGATGGCGCCGTCCTCGATGGTGACGGAACCGGCGATGCCGGTTTGGCCGCAGATGATGCAGGAGCGGCCGACCTGCACGTTGTGGCCGATCTGGACCAGGTTATCGACCACCGACCCGTCGCCGATCCTGGTGTCGCCCAGCGCGCCGCGGTCGATGGTGGAGTTGGCGCCGAACTCGACATCGTTGCCGATCACCACCCGGCCCAACTGCGGCACCCTTCGTAAGCCCCTTTGGCCCGGCACGAAGCCGAAGCCCTGGGAGCCGACGATGGCGCCGGAATAGATATGCACGCGGTCGCCGATCAGGCTGTGGCTGATCGTGGTGTTGGGGCCGATGGTGCAGTCCGCGCCGATCACTACGCCCGGCCCGATCACCGCATTGGCGCCGATGGCGGTGCGGTCGCCGATCTTGGCGCCCCTGCCGATCGAGGCCGAGGGGGCAATCCGGCAATCCTTGCCGGTCTTGTATTCACCCATCTGGCTGGGGAGGCCCAGTGCCTCGCCGGGATTGGGGTAGAAGGTCCAGGCGAGCTCGGCCAGGGCCTGGCGCGGCTCCTTGACCAGGATCAGCAGCGGGCAGTTGGGCGGCCGGTCGAGCACCAGGCCGGGGCGGGTGACGACGACGGCGGCCTTGGTCGTGTTGAAGGCGTCGCGATAGCGCCGGTCGGTGAACAGCGCGATCTCGGTCTCGCGCGCATCGTGCAGCAGGGCGAGATCGGAGATCTGAAGATCGCGCGGCGCGCCGGCATCCAGCTCCCCGCCCAGCCGGCCGGCGAGGTCGCCCAGGCTGAACGGCCCGGCATTGGCATGGAAGCGCGGGTCGATCATGCCGCCGTCGTCCGGCGCTTCTCGCCGCGGAAATCGTGCGAATCCGTGCAGGTCTTCGGGTCTTCGTCCGGGCGGAAGATCAGGCCCTTCTGGATCTTGGTGGTGGTCGTCACCGGCAGCACGTCGCGGAAGACGATCCAGCCGGGGGTCTTGTAATAGGCGAGCTGGCCCTGGCAGTGGGCGAAGATTTCGTCGGCCAGCGCCCGGCTGCGGGCGACCCCGTCCTCCAGCACGACGCAGGCCATCACCTCTTCCTCGCGCAGCTCGTCCTCGATCGGCAGGACGGCCACGGTGTTGACGCTGGGATGGGTGATGATCACCTCCTCGACCTCGGCGGCGGAGATGTTCTCGCCGCTGCGCCGCACGATGTTCTTACGCCGGTCGACAAAATAAAGCATGCCGTCGGGCGCGCGGCGGACCATGTCGCCGGTGTGGAACCAGCCGTTGTTCCAGACCTCTTCGGTCGCCTTGGGGTCTTTCAGATAGCCCGAGAAGAAGCCCTTACGCGGGTCGTCCCCGGCGAAGCGGACGACGAGCTGGCCGACATCGCCTTCCGGCACGTCGCGGTCGTGGTCGTCGACCAGCCGCGCCTCCAGCCCGTTCAGCGGGCGGCCGATGGCGCGGGTGGTGGTCTGGCGCGGCTCGACATGGTCGGCAAGGATGCGGCCGGTCTCGGTCATGCCCCAGACCTCGACCATCGGGAAGCCGAAGCGGGCTTCGAACGCGTCATGCAGGGTCGGGTCGACCGAGGCGCCCAGGCCGAACTTGACCCGGTGCAGCTTCTCCTCCGGCACCGGCGCCTGCTTGAACAGGATCGGCGGGATGACGCCCATATAGTGGCAGGCGGTGGCGCGGGTTAAGACCAGGTCCTGCCACCAGCTCTTGGGGTGGAAGCGGTCGGCGGAGATCAGGCAGCCGGCCGACAAGGTCAGCGCCATCAGCGACAGCACGCCGGAATTCATGTGGAAGACCGGGAACGGGTTGAACAGCCGCTCCTCGCCGAAGGTGAAGGACAGGCGCCCGCGGCGCGACAGGTACCAGCTGCCCGAGGTCAGGAAATACTCGTTGGAGATCATGCAGCCCTTGGCCTTGCCGGTGGTGCCGGAGGTGTAGAGCAGCGCGGCCTCGGTGGTGCGGCCGGGGGCGTCATCGCGCGGTGCGGGCCGCACGGCTGCGAAACGCTCGCGCAGGGCGTCGGCATTATAGACCGGCAGGTGGATCTCGCGCCGGGCGGCGATGGTGTTCAGGTCTTCCAGGCGCGATGCCGAAGCAAGCGCCAGGTCGGCCTCGGAATGGGTGATGGTGTAGAGCAGCTCGTCGGCCATCGCGTCGGGGTTCAGCGGCACGATGCCGGCGCCCAGCGAATTCAGCGCGAAGAGATGGAAGAAATGCTCCGGCCGGTTGCCCATCAGCAGGGCGACGCGGTGGCCGTGGCCGATGCCGGAGCTTGCATAAAGCGCCCGCAGCGGCTCGATCCGCGCCATCGCCTGGGCATAGGTGAACTCGGCCCCGTCCGGCAGATAGTCGCGGCCGGGTTTGGCCGGGATGCAGAGGAAGCTTTTGTCCGGCCAGGAAGCGGCCGTCGACTTGAAGGCGTCGAAGGCGGTGCTGAATTTGGAAATATCGACGTCCACGTCTTCCCCAATCTTCCTTATTCGTAATGACCCTTGATGGTCATCAGCAGGTCGTACTCGATCTGGCTGGTGTTGCGGCCGCAGGCGGCGAAGACCACGCTGCGCCGGCCGCCGAATACATGGCCGTGCGCCTGCATCATGTTGATGATCGCCCAGCGCACCAGCCCGAAAATCTCCCAATAGCGGACTTCGTCCGGGTCGACCTTCGGGCCGCCGGCGGCGGTATAGGCCTCATAAAGCGGCGCCCGTTCGCTGAAGCCGCCGACCGGCAGCTTGGAGCCGAAGCGCCAGGAGCGGGTGGAAATCCAGCCGAAATCCTCGATGCCGCTGCCGATATGGCTGCATTCCCAGTCCAGCACCGCCGCCAGGCCGCCCTGCCCGACCATGAAGTTGCCGTTGCGGAAATCGCCGTGGATCAGCACGCGCTTCTGCGGCGGCGGCCGGTGGGTCTCGAGCCAGCGCAGGCCCAGCTCGATGCCGGGATGGGGCTCGTTGTAGAAATCATAGCGGGCGCGTTGCGCCTGGATCGGGTCGGCGCTGTCGGCGATGCGCTCCAGGAACGCCACCTCCTTGAGCGGGATTGCGTTCAGCTTGGCCTCGAATTCCCCGAGGTCGCGGGCGAGCCGCAGGCGGGCCTCGGCCAGGCCGGGGTCGGAGATGATCTTCTTCGGCATCGTCTCGCCGGCGACGAAGCCGGTGACGAAGCCGTGGCCCATCGCGTCGGTGTCGTCATACTCGAACACCGGTTCCGGCACGGCCAGGCCGTGGCGGTAGGCGGCCGCCATGACCTGGAACTGGTCCGACGGCGACAGGAACGGGCTGTCCTCGGCGCTGTAGGTCTCCTGCCGCGACACCAGCCGGCGGGACGCGTTGTTCTCTATGAGGTCGAACACGACGGTACGGTTCGATCCGCCGAGGGTCGGCGACACGATATTGCCGATGCGGGCGGCCTCGCCGAAGCGGCGTTTCACCGCCCGGCGGATATCGTCGAAGGCGTCGGGGGCCAAGGCTTCGGGGGATTGGGCGGACTGGCTGTTCATGGGCCGGAACTTATAGCCGAGCCGGACGGCCCGGCAAGCGGGCTCACCTCATGCCTATTCTTCTAGAATCGGGACATTCGGTTTCCATCGGGACATTAAGGTGAGCGCGGGTCCCCGACAGGGTTGCATCGCGTTCCGGCATCTGATGTGTTGCCCTTGGCCGCCCGCCTTGAGCGGGTGGGCATTGGGGGAAACACTTCAGGGTCTGGACCGACAGTTTCAATGGCCGAAACGATCATCGTCATCGGCGCCGGGCATGGCGGCGCGCAACTGGTGGAATCGCTGCGTGGCGGCGGGTTCGACGGCAATATCATCATGATCGGCGACGAGGCCCACCGGCCCTATGACCGCCCGGCCACCTCGAAGGAGCTGCTCAGCGGCGGGATCGAGATGGACCGCGTCTTTCTGAAGCGCGACCAGTTCTATACCGACAAGCATATCGACATCCGGCTCAGCACCACCGTCACCGCCATCGACCGGCACGCCAAGACGGTGACGCTCTCGACCGGCGAGATGCTCTTCTACGACAAGCTCGTGATCGCCACCGGCGCCCGGGCGCGGCGGTTGACCGTGCCGGGCGCGGACCTGGACGGCATCTTCTATCTGCGCAGCCTGGCGGATTCGCAGGCGATCGGCGCGCGGCTGGGGCCAGGCAAGCGGCTCGCCATCATCGGCGCCGGCTATGTGGGGCTCGAGGTCGCGGCCAGCGCCACCAAGCTCGGCTGCAAGGTCACGGTGATCGAGGCGCTGGAGCGTGCGCTTGCCCGCGTCGCCGGGGCCGAGATCGCCGATTTCTACCGCGATTCGCACGAGGCCCATGGGGTCGACCTGCATTTCGGCGTGGTGGTCGCGGGCTTCGAGGGTGAGGGTGGCGTCAAGTCGGTGAAGCTTACCGACGGCAGCGAGATCCCGGCCGACGTCGTGGTCGTCGGCATCGGCGCGGTGCCCAATGTGGAGCTCGCGATCGATGCCGGGCTGGCCGTGGAGAACGGCATCGTCGTCGACGATTGCGGCCGCACCACCGACCCGTCGATCTACGCCATCGGCGACGCCACCAATCACCCGAACGACCTGCTGCATAAGCGGCTGCGGCTGGAATCCGTTCCGGCCGCGATGGGCCAGGGTCGCGCCGCCGCCAGCGCCATTCTGGGCAACCCCAAGCCGTTCCACGAGCTGCCGTGGTTCTGGTCCGACCAGTACGACATCAAGCTGCAGATCGCCGGCCTGTCTGAGATCGGCGACCGCGTCGTGCTGCGCGGCAACCCGGCCGACCGCCGCTTCGCCGCCTTCTATCTGCGCGAAGGCAGGATCGTGGCGGTGAACTCGGTCAACTCCGCCAAGGATTTCATGGTCGGCAAGAAACTGATCGTCGAGGGCCGCGTGCCGGATGTGTCCAAGCTGTCCAATCCCGAGGTGCCGCTGGCCGAGTGCTGAGGCTCGTTTTATTGGATGGGTAGAGCGCAGCGAAACCCATCATCCAGGGTAAAATGCGATGGGTTTCGCTGCGCTCTACCCATCCTACTCCTGGTAAAACCGCTCCGCCTCCTGCGCCGTCGCGACGTTGACTTTTCGGACGATCAGCGTTTCCGCGTGCGCGCCGACCGTGGTGATGGCGACGATCTCGTTCGGGCCGCGGGCGAACAGGAAATAGCAGGGTGACTTGCCCTGAGACGGGCACTTCGCCGCCTCGGGGAATTTGCGGGCGATCTCTTCGCGCCCGGCGAAATTCCGTTTGAACAGGTCGCTGTCCGCCGGAACGGTGCGGAACGGCACGAAGCCCGCCTGGATCATCCGCGCGCGGGCGTTTGTGTAGTGCATCGCCAGGCTGATGATGGGTGTCGGCGTTGGTGTCGGCGGTTGCGCCTGCGCGCCGGCGGCGAGGCCGATCAGGATCAGCGGGATATAGCGAAGCATGGTCGGGATTCTAGCCTTCGGTTGGCTTGCCCGCTAGGTTCTCCGCAATGACGAGGCAAGGGGAGTGGCATGGACGATAGGCGTCGGAAGCTCAAGGAAGAATTCACCGCCGCGCGGGGTTATTGGAGCCCGATCTGGGATGAGATCCTGGACTCCTCGCCGGATTATTTCGAGGCCTATGCCAAATTCTCCTCGGTGCCATGGAAGACCGGGACGCTCGATCCCAAGGTCAGGGAGCTGATCTATATCGCGATCGATTCCTCGACCACGCACATGTATGAGCCGGGGCTGAAGATCCATATCCGCAACGCGCTGAAATACGGGGCGACCAAGGCCGAGATCATGGAGGTCTATCAGCTCACCTCCGTGCTCGGCATCCATACCGTGACGTTCGGCCTGCCGGTGCTGTTGGATGAGGCACGGAAGGCCGGGCAGGCGGTGGAGATGGCGCCGCTGACGGCTGAGCAGGAGGCGCTCAAGAAAATCTTCACCGGGAATCGCGGCTATTGGAGCCCCTTGTGGGACAGTCTCATCCGCCTGTCGCCCGAGTTCTTCGAGGCCTATATGGAATACTCCTCGGTGCCCTGGAAGACCGGCACCTTGGAGCCGAAGGTCAGGGAGTTGGTCTATATCGCGATCGATTCCGCAACGACGCACATGTATGAGCCGGGCCTGCGCGTGCATATCCAGAACGCGCTGAAATACGGCGCGACGGTGCAGGAGATCATGGAGGTCTATCAGCTGACCTCCGTGCTCGGCGTCCATACCGTCACCTTCGGCGTGCCGCACCTGATCGACGAGCTGAAGCGGGCGGAAAAGGACGGAGAGTAAAGATCGCCTTCCGCATCGGGGGTGAGGAGCAGGTGCTGCGCGACGGCCTGGCGGGCTATGTCGACTGCACGCGGAAGGTCCGCTGGCGGCTGATCCCGTTCGTCTGGTAGCCGCTCAAACCGGCAGTTGGTCGCCGGTTGACCGGCGGGCAACTGTTTGCCATTTTCAGGCCAGGGGCTTTGCGATTGCCCCGTGAGGCTTTGGCTAAAATATCGCGTCCAACTTCCGCAACTTTGGGAGAGGACGTGCGCCTGCGCCCGCCGTTATCGATCCTGCCCGATTGTCCCGCTTGATCGGCACAGCCGATGTGCCTGCGATCGGCGATGAGCGCGCTGGGAAACTGCGCCTATCGCGTATGCACCGCGACGACCCCGCCCGGCGCGCGGCGGCGATGGGCCTTTACGACTCCTTCTATCGATGGGCGCGCGGCGCCGTCACGGAGACGCACATATGAGCAAGCCCGTAAAGCTTGGCGCGCTGATCCTGCTATTGGTGCTGGCGGCCGGCTTAGCACTCTACAAATTTGAACTCCCGGGCTTTTCGAGCGCACGGCCTGAGCCACCCAACGCGGAGATCGCCGTCGCGACATTCCTGCTGCGGCACAGCGTGCCCGACGGGGCGAAGCAGCGGACCAACCCGCTCAGCCCCGATCCGGCTGACATCGACGCTGGGCAAGCGATTTATCAGAAAAATTGCGAGGCCTGCCACGGGCATGACGGCGCGGGTCAAACCCAGATCGGCGAGCATGAGTTTCCACGAGCACCGGTGCTCGCGACGCTGCTGCCGGCCATGACGGACGGCGAGATTTTCTATCACGTGCGCAACGGCATCCGGAACACCGGCATGCCGGCCTGGGGCTTCCCCGATCGCGAGATGTGGCAGCTCGTGCTGTTCATGCGCCACCTGCCGAAAACGGCGGACATGGCGGCGGACGAAGCCTACGCACATCCCGATCTCAGTACACGCCACTTTGTCGGCTCAGAAGCTTGTAAATCCTGCCATGCAGAGATTTACGAGCGGTGGAAGAAAACGCCGATGGCGAATGTGGTGCGTGATCCTAAAGTGCATCCCGAGGCCGTTATTCCGGATTTCTCGAAGCCAGACCCGCTATTGACCTTCACCAAGGAAGATGTCGGCTTCGTCTATGGCAGTATTTGGAAGCAGCGTTATTTCAAGCGAGTTGGCGACGATTATTTCGCCCTCCCCGCACAATGGGATGTAACGCACAAGGTCTGGCGGCCCTATTTCGTGAAGAACGGCACCGACTGGTGGTCGACCCTCTTTCCGCCGGATAACTTCCAGCGCCCCACGAGCCAGCTTTGCGATGGCTGCCATTCGGTCAATTACGACGTGGCGACGAAGACGCCTGCGGAATGGAATGTCGGCTGCGAGGCTTGCCACGGCCCGGCGAGCGAGCACGTCAAGAACCCAACCTGGCGTACCGTGATCAACCCGGCCCGGCTCGACTATGTCGGGGCGAACGACACCTGCATCCAGTGCCACTCGCAGGGCCGGCCGCCCGGCAATCCGATCAATGGCAAGCTCTATGATTGGCCGGTCGGCTTCCATATGGGGGCCAAGCTCTCCGACTATTGGCATCTCGAGGAGCACAAGCTGGGCGAACTGTCCTTCACCCATTTCCCGGACGGCACTGCGCACAAGAACCGGATGCAGGGCAACGACTTCGCGCAAAGCCTGATGTACACGCGCGGTGTCACCTGCTTCAGCTGTCATGACGTTCACGGCACCGCGAACGTTGCGGAGTTGCGCGCGCCACCGGACCAGATCTGCCTCGCCTGCCACGGCCCCAACACCCAGAATGGACCGCGCGCGGCGTCGATCGAGGAGCATACGCATCACAAGCCGGGCAGCGCCGGCAACCAGTGTGTCGCCTGTCATATGCCGGCGATTCAAGAGACCATTTCCGATATCAAGGTCCACGCGCACACGTTCCGGGTCATCACGCCGGCGGAGAGCGCGAAATATCAGATCCCCAACCCCTGCGTCGTTTGCCACACCGATAAATCGAACGATTGGGCGGCGGTGGCCTTGAAGGGCTGGAGCAATCGCTCTCCCTGGCGGATGCAGGATTGAGGGCGGTCTATGCCGTGCCCTTGGCTCGCGCGCCTTGCAGCGGTTGCGCTTCTCGTTGCGTCGCCAACCGCATCGGCCGGCCCGCCGTTCGTTACTGACGATCCGGAACCGGTCGACCCCAACACCTGGGAAGTGAACTACGCGCTTACCGGCACGCTTATGCGAGATGGGGGCGACGGCAGCTTGCCCCTGGTCGACGCCAATTATGGCGCGATGCCGGGGCTACAGCTGCATATTCAGCCGCAGCTTGCGATTGCACATTCCAATGGCCGGACTCATTTCGGCATCGGCGATACCGAAATCGGCGTCAAATATCGCCTGATCGAGGAAGATGATAACGGCTGGGTGCCGCTTGTCAGCGTCTATCCCCTCATGCAGCTACCGACAGGAAGCACGCGGCGTGGTCTGGGGGAGGGTACGGTGCGAACCTTCCTGCCGATCTGGGCGCAAAAAACAATCGACCGCTGGACCATCTACGGCGGCGGCGGGTACGGCATTAATCCCGGTGGAGGAAAAAACGCTTGGTTCGTGGGTGGGGTCGCCCTGTATCAGGTGACGGAAACGCTCCAGCTCGGTGGCGAGCTGTTCCTGCAGACCGCCGAGGCGCCGGGCTATCCCGACGCACCGGGCTTCAATCTCGGCGGCAGCTACGAGCTTTCCGAGAATTTCCGGCTGCTCTTCTCAGCAGGCAGCGGCTTTGCCAATCGAGCCGAAACGAATCAGTTTTCTGGCTACGTTGCCTTGCAAGTCAAATATTGACGTCTTCGATGCGCGATCACGAAGCTGCGGCACCCCGGGCGAGCGGCATGACCCTAAGCCTTGCTGGCCCGCTCATAGAGCTTGTCCGCGTTGGTCCAGTTGAGCGTGTTCATGACCGCTGTGACGTAGTCGCCCGCCTTGGCGCCGAAATCCATGTGATACGCATGCTCATACATATCGAGCGCCAGGATCGGCTCGCCCGCGGCCAAGGTCATCGTATGGTCGGCGGCCCATGTGTTCGACAGGCGCTTGTCGCGCGGGCTGTAGGTCAGCAGAACCCAGCCGGAGCCGCCGCCGAGCGCCTTGCCCATGGCGACGAATTCGCTGTGCCATTTGTCCATGCCGCCGAAATCGTGCGCGATCGCCGCGGCCAGCGCCGCGCCGGGCTGGTTGGGCTCGCCCAGGCCGGCGAAGAAAATCTCGTGCAGGATCATGGAATTGGTTGCGATCAATTCCTCACGCTTCAGCCCGTTGACGACGAAGACAGGCGCCTTGTCCCAATCGAGGCCGGCAAGCTGGTCGTTGATCGCGTTCAGCCGTTTGACCGCGCCGCCATAGTTGTTCTCGTAGTGGCTGGTCAGGATCTTCTCCGAGAATCCCTTGATCTTCGCCGGCTCGAACGGCAGCGGCTTCGGCGCATAGCTGTAAGATGCCTTGGCCGTTTCACCCGCCGCATTGGCGGTCGACGCAACGCCGGCCGTGGCGACGCCTATGGCTGCAGCCCCCATCAGGAATGCACGCCGATCTGTCTCCATCATGATTGCCTCGCAGGTTGGGATGGGCTGGTGATTGGTTGTGACGGCCGCCCGGCTGGTTAAATTCCGCCGACAATCAGCTGCAGGGCGACACTGACCGCCGCGCAGATGCCGAGCGTACGCAGGACGCCGAGCTTGAAGCGCAGCAATGCGACGGCGGCGACGATCGCCAGCAGCAGCGCCCATGGATCGAGGCTGCTGGGGTCGGGGGCGTCGAAAGACAGGATGCCGGCGCGGACTGGCGTCGTCGCCCGGAACAGGGCGTGCAGCGCGAACCAGACCGCCAGGTTGCCGATCACGCCGACGACGCTCGCCGTGATCGCCGCCAGCGCGCCCGACAGGGCCCGATTGTTCTGCAGCCGCTCGACCAGCGGCGCACCCAGCAACACGAAGGCGAAGCACGGGGCGAAGGTGACCCACAGGGTCAGTGCCGAGGCGGCGATTCCGCCGGCGATCCCGGTGAGCGGGCCCGGGGCGCGATAGCCGGCCAGGAAGCCGACGAATTGCAGAACCAGGATCAGGGGCCCCGGCGTCGTCTCGGCCAGGCCCAGCCCGGCCAGCATCTCCTGCGCCGACAGCCAGTGATAGGTGCTGACCGCCTCCTGGGCGGCATAGGCCAGCACGGCATAGGCGCCGCCGAAGGTGACCACCGCCATCTTGGAGAAGAACCAGGCGACGTCGCCGAACACGCCGCCGATCGGCAGCAGCAGCGCCACCGGCAGGACCCAGAGGATCACGGCCACGATGCCGCCGCGCCGGGCGCTCCGCGACAGGCGGCGGACATGCGTGGGGTCGGCCTCCAGAACCGCGTCGAGCAGGGCCGGCGGACCGTCCTTGGCCTTGCCATGCGATGCGCCGGAAAAGTGGCCCGGCGCCAGATAGCCGATCAGGGCGGCAGTCAGCACCACTGCGGGGAAGGGGACGGCAAAGAAGAACAGGGCGATGAAGGCGGCAGCCGCCAAAGCCCAGGCTTCGCGGCCCTTCAGCGCTCGCCGCCCGATCCTGATCAGGGCCTCGACCACCAGCACCAGGACGGCGCTTTTCAGCCCGAAGAACACGGCGGCGACCAGCGGTATATCGCCGAGCGTGGCATAGGCGATCGACAGGCCCAGCATCACCAGGGCGCCGGGAATGACAAACAGCAGCCCCGCCACCGCCCCGCCCTTGGCGCCGTGCATCAGCCAGCCGAGATAGATCGCAAGCTGCTGGGCCTCCGGCCCCGGCAGCAGGGTGCAGAAATTGAGCGCATGCAGGAACCGGCGCTCGCCGATCCAGTTGCGCTCATCCACCACCTCCCGATGTAAGAGCGCGATTTGCCCGGCGGGGCCGCCGAAGGACAGGCAGCCGATCTTGAACCAGACCCGCGTCGCTTCGGCGAAGCTGGGCAGGTGGTGGGCCTCCGCCGTGTCGCTTTGTTCGCCCATGTTGCGTTGTCGGATTGGCACGCTCATATGCGGGCTCCCGCCGGCCAGGTGTGGGTTTCGTTGGTTGCGTCGCGGGCCCAGCGATAGAAGGCGTCATAGAGCCCCATGGCCGCGTCCAGCTGGGCGATGTCGTCGCGATACATGCGCGACAGGCCGAGCGAAGCGGCCAGCAATCCCGCTGCCTCGGGCGCGATATCCAGCCGGTCGGTGTCGGCGCCGCGCACGATGACCGCCAGCCTTGCTAGGGCCGGCGAGGCCAGGCCGAATTCCTCCAGCATCACATCGAAGGTGCAGCACTCGCCGCGATGGCTCCAGAACACGCCTTCCAGGTCGAACGGCGTTGCGCCGAAGCGCTCGGCCACACCCGCGACCTCCGGCAGCGAGACGAAGAGGAAGATCGCCTTCGGGTCGATGAAGCGGCGGATCAGCCAGGGGCAGGCGATGCGGTCGATCTTGGGGCGGGCGCGGGTGACCCAGACGGTGCGGCCCTGCTGGTCGCGGGCGGGAACATGGTCCGGCCGGATCAGCAGGCCACCGGCCTCGGCCCAGGCGTCGAAGCCGCCTTCGAGATATTCCGCCCGCGCGCCGGCCTGCCTCAGCCACGCGGCGACGCCTTGGGCAAGCTTGGCGCCCTGTCGGTCGGCGACGACGACGGCGTGTCCGGCATAGTCGCCGGCCCAGTCCGCGACGCTACGGGGATCGCGCGACAGGCTGGCGGGAAGCGTGCGGGGATCGGCAGCGCGGTCGTCATCCGCCCGTACGTCGAGGATCAGCGGCGCGTCTTGCGTGCCGATCAGGCGGAGCAGTTGTGCAGCGGTGATAGTATCGGGCGCAGCCATGGCGTCCCCTCCCCGTGAATGGAGTGCGGACGCGATATTTTGGCCAAAGCCTCACGGGGCAATCGCAAGTTCCCCTGGCGCGATGGTGCCAAAACGCCGGCCGTTCTGTCAACGATAGCGCGCGAGCGGCGGGCCAGCTATTCGAAATCGCTTAGGGTTTCGGCGCCCGCCTCGGCTTCGACCGCGACAGCCAGTGGATGAAGAACACTGCCAGCACGGCGATGCCGATGGCCCAGTGGGCGATGGCGGTCCAGTTCAGCCAGTCGGGGTCGCCGACATAATAGAGGGCATAGCCGGAGAGGATCAGGAAGATCGTCGTACCGGCCAGCGTGCCGCCCGAGCGGCGGCGCCAGCGCAGGTCCCAGCCGGTGACGATGTGGTGGCTCCACATCCAGCCGAACAGGAAGGTCGCCAGCACGGCGAAGGCGCCGTGGCTCATTAGCCACCAGCCCTCCCACGAGTTGGTCTTGAAGCCGAACGGCCCCTTCACCCGCATGAAGTAATGGACGATCACCCAGGCAACCCCGGTCAGCCAGATGCCCCAGCCGGTGACGTAGAGCAGCCAGCGGTAAGATTGGCCGAGCTTCATCGGGCCTTTGACGGCGGGCCGGGCGGGCGCGGTCATTGGACGGCTCCCAGGGTCTGCCAACCGTTGTCCCGGGGGCCGTCATGGAAATAGGCGGTGGCGTTAAAGGCTTTCAGAACGCTGTCCGCGTCGGACCCCAGCGCCAGCACGATCTTGGTCAGCGCGTCGGCGGTCATGCAGTCCTGGGCGACGACCGACACGAAGCTTCGTGTGCCGACACTGCGATGGGTGCCGCCCTCGACATGCGGCCCGACTTGCGTGCCGCCGATGTCATGCAGATCGTCCCGGCCGCTGCTGCTTGCCAGGGCGGCATTCTCCAGCTCCACGACCGGCACCTGGCCGCCCTCTGACGGGGCGCGCAGCAGGATGCGTTCAGGCTCGGGGCCCTGGACGCGCAGGTCGCCGCCGGCATTGACCGAGCATTGCACTTCGGGCGGCAGGCCCATCGCCGCGAAGGCCCGGTCCACCGCGTAGCCTTTGGCGATGCCGCCGAGATCGATCCAGAGTGGTTTGTTCAGGCGCACTTCGTGTGAAGGCAGCAGCTCGATATCCCGCCAGGTCGCGGTCGGGTCCGGTTCAGAACCGTCCGGCCGGGGCAGAAAGCCCCTGGCGACGAGGTCGGGGGCGACGGTGATGTCGAAGATGCCGTTCGAGGCTTCGGCCATGCGCTGGGCCTCGGCCAGGACAGCCCAGCTGCACGGATCGATCTTCACCGTGCCGGCTCTGGCGCGGTTGATGCGGCTCACATCGCTGTCGGGTTCGTGGAAGCTCATCAGCCTGTGGATGTCGGCGATGGCGGCGAAGCCGGCCTCGATGGCGACCTGTGCCTCGGCGTCGGGCAGGCCGACGCCGATCGCGACATAGGTGCCGAGAAGCGGCCGGGACCGCCTGATGTCAGTCGGCCTTCTCGTAGCGCACGGCGGCGAAGCTGGAGGTCAGGCCCCCATCGACCACCTGGACGGCGCCATTGATGAAGGCCGCACGTGGGCTCGCCAGGAACAGGGCGACCTCGGCGATATGCTGGGATTCGCCGTAAGCGCGGAATCCCACCATCTTCAGCTCTTCCGGCGCGACATAGGTGTCGACCATCTCGCCGAAATTGAGCGGCGTGTTCACCCCACCCGGCAGGATCGCGTTGATGCGCACGCCCTGCGCCGCCAGCGGCTCGGCCGCCGAGCGGATCAGGCCGATGAGGCCGTGCTTCGACGCGCTGTAGGCCGGGTTGTTGGCCAGGCCCAGAATGCCGCCGGTCGAGCCGGTGACGACGATGGCGCCGCCGGACTGGATCGATTTCTTCACCGAGCGGATGCCGAGGAAACAGCCGCGCAGATTGATCGCGATGATGCGGTCGAAGGCCGAGACATCGTCATCGTCGAAGCTGGTGCCCGGCCCGTAATAGCCGGCGTTCAGGAAGGCGATGTCGAGCTTGCCGAAGCGCTCGACCGTCTCCGCGACCATGCGGTCGTTATCCTGCTGGGACGAGACGTCGATTTTGGTCGCGAACACGTCACCGCCCTTGGACCGGATGTCCCCGGCGACCTTCTCGGCGCGCGGGATGTCCATGTCGGCGATGCAGACCTTGGCGCCTTCCTCGGCCCAGCGATAGGCCGCCGCCTTGCCGATGCCGGATGCCGCGCCGGTGATGAGGACGGACTTGCCCGCGAATTCCTTTGCCATGCTGTTCCCCTGATTTCCTTGGGCTTCACAAGAAAACGGCGCCGATTTTTAAGGTCGGCGCCGTCTCTCGCTTTCGTGCTGATTATTCTGCGGCGACGGCCATCTTGTTCTTGAAGTGCGGGATCAGATGCTCGCCGATGTTACGGATGGTCTCCATCGTCGCTTCATGCGGGACGGTGCCCATCTGCACCAGGAACAGGATCTCGTCGGCGCCCGAATCGACCAGCCGCTGCACATAGCGGATGGCCTGCTCGACCGAGCCGTAGGCGTCTTCTTCGACGTGATAGTTGCTGACCGAGGCGTCGGTGACCGGGATCTTCTCCTGGCCCAGATAGGCGACGATGTTTTCCTTGGCCTTGTCCAGCGCGGCAACCTGCTGGTCGGCATCCAGATCGTCGACGCTCGGCTTGTCGCCGCCGGCATACCAATAGCGGATGGATTCGGCGAAGAAACGCTGGCCACGGGTGCCGATGCGGCGGGCTTTCTCGGCGTCGTCCAGGATGATGGCCGGGCACAAAGCCGCCAGGTGCTCGGTCGGGCGGAAGCCGACCTGATCCTCGGCCTTACGATTCTTGAAGGCCGCGCGATAGATGGCGTTCTTCTTGGCGATCTCGTCCGGACCGGAGAAGCCCAGCACCAGGGCGCCAAGGCCGCGGCTGCCGGCGATCTGCAGCGCTTCTTCGCGGGTGCAGGCCATATACATCGGCGGATGCGGGTCCTGGAAAGGCTTCGGGTGGATCGGGCGCGGGGGAATGTCGATCAGCCCGTGATGCTCGATCTCATCCTGCATCCACATCTTCGGGATCAGGTACATCGACTCATCGACCTGCGGCGTCACATCTTCCAGTTTGGTGTCGAACGCGCCGGTCTCCTGGACCGTGCCGCCCTTGCCGACGCCGAAATGCAGGCGGCCGCGTGACAGGATGTCGAGGGTCGCGACACGCTCGGCAACCTTGATCGGGTGGTTCATCTTGAAGGGCAGGCAGACCACGCCATGGCCGACATGGATGCGCTTGGTGCGGCCGGCGACGAAGGCCAGGAAGCTTTCCGGGGCCGACAGGTGCGCGTACTGCGTCAGGCAGTGATGCTCCACCGACCAGATCACGTCGAAGCCCATTTCCTCGGCCAGGACACATTGCTCGATCATGTCGGCAAAGACCTGCGCCTCGTTCTCGCGCGAGGTGTCCACCATCTGCGCTTCATAAATGATCGAAAACTTCATCCGTAGTTCCCCTCTGCTCCGCCCGGGAGCCAAAATGCATCATCCGCCGCACGGCGCCGTGCTCTATCTGGCAGCGAAAAGCACTGTGCACATCATCCAAATGGATGAGACGGCTCCAGTTGTCGATTTTCGTAGCCTGCGCTCGTTCGATCCACGCGGTTGGCGGCTATTCGTAATGGTGAACAGCCATTCGCGCAATAAGTATGGTTGGGCATTCAGCAACCCGAGGGGAGGTTCAACGCCTCCGCCAGCCGCTCGGCCTCGGTCCGCGCGCGGTCGGCCGGCACGTTGGCGAAGCCCAGTATCAGGGCCGGCGGCAAGGGGCGGGCGACCGTCCAGGGGGTGAGCGGCGCGGCACCCTGCGACGCTGCCCGCGCGCCGAGTTCGGTGTCGGGCAGATCGGTCGCGAAGTGGGCGATCAGGTGGATGCCGTTGGCCTGGAGGCCGATGCGGATCCTGTCGCCGAACGCATCGGTCAGCGCCTGGGCCAGCGCAGTGCGGCGCTCGGCATAGAGCCGCATCATCCGTCGGATATGGCGGGCGAAATGGCCCTGGTCGATGAACTCGGCCAGCGCCATCTGCGTCGCCGGGGCGGGTGCCGGGGCCAGGAAGGACACGATCTGCTTGAAAAGCGTGACGAGCGATCGGGGGACGATGACATAGCCGAGGCGAAGCCCTGGCATCATCACCTTGCTGAACGAGCCGACATAGAGCGTGCGGCCGGCGCGGTCGAGGCCGGCCAGGGCCGGGATCGGATGGCCCTTGGCCCGGAACTCGCCATAGTAGTCGTCCTCTATGATCCAGGCGCCGCGCTCCGCCGCCCAGGTGAGCAGCGCGGTACGGCGGGGCAGGCTCATCGCCATGCCGAGCGGCGACTGGTGCGATGGCGTGACCAGCGCCAGTTCGGCCTTGGGCGCCGCCGCAATCCCGGCCTGCACATCGATCCCGTGGTCGTCGACCGGCACCGGGACCAGTCTCATGCCGGCCATCTCCAGCGCTTCGCGCGCCCGGAAATAGCTGGGGTCCTCGACCCAGCAGGTGGCGCCCCAGGAGCTTGGGCCATGGTGCCTGTCAACCGGGGCCAGGGCGCGGGTGATGAGGCCCAGCGCGCCGGTATAGCCGGCGGTGACGAAGACCTGCGCCGGCTCGCACACCACGCCGCGCGCCGCCGCGACGTAACCGGCGATGGCGGCCCTGAGCGGCGGCCAGCCGGACGGGTCGGGATAGGCCATGGTGGCGAGGCTGAGCGTGCGTGCCGCCCTGGCCGCCGCTCGTCCCCACAGCATCCGCGGGAACCGGTCCAGCGCCGGCACGCCGAGTTGGAACGGCATCGGCGCCATGCCCCAGACGTAGGGATAGATCCGGTCGGGCGGCGCGGGGTCCGCCGGTGGCTCCGGCGGTTTGACGAAATCGGCGGTCACGAACGTGCCCTGCGCGCCGCGTCCGGCGATCAGCCCCTCGCCGGCCAGCCAGTCATAAGCCGCCTTCACCGTGCCGCGCGCGATGTTCAATTCCCGCGCAAGACCCTGCCAGGAGGGCAAGCGCGTCCCTGAGCGCAGGGTCCCGCCGACGATAGAGTCGCGGATGGCCTCCCGGATCTGGCGCTGCAGCGGCACGGCGCTGGTGCGGTCCAGCAATAGGGTTAAGGGCGTGGACGTCATGGTGCAGCTATCATGGTGCAGTCATTTGGAGGGGTCTTGGTGCTATCGCCTGCATCAAGCCACCCCTATCTCCGGTTGGTCAATTTGACGATCTGGAGGTGGAAATGAAACGATTGAAGGTCGAGGACGCAGCGCCGAAGGTCTACAAGGCGCTGATGGCGCTGGAGCAGGCGATGCAGAATTCCGGCATCGACAAGAAGCTAATACATCTGGTGAAGCTGCGCGCGTCGCAGATCAACAACTGCGCCTTCTGCATGGCGATGCATACGCGCGAGGGAATCCGCGACGGCGATCATCCCGAGCGGCTGGCGCTGCTCGCCGGCTGGCGTGAGACCGACTTGTTCACACCCAAGGAGCAGGCGGCGCTGGAATGGACCGAGGCGGTGACGGCACTGAATTCCCGTCATATCGATGACGAGCTTTACCGGCGGGCTGAAGGCGAGTTCCCCGGCCACGAGCTGGCGGACCTGACCCTGGTGGTCATCGCCATCAATGCCTGGAACCGCGTCGCCGTGCCCTTCCATAAGGAAGTGACCTTGACGCCCATTTTGGGAGAAGCCGCATGATTGTCCGTCTCTTAGCCGTTGCCGCCGCGCTCGCATTGAGCACGGTCCCGGCCTTTGCCGCCGACAACGACGCGGTGGTCGCGCCGCAATTCTCCCATCTCCTGCCCGACATGCCGGGCAAGGCGATGAAGGTGATCACGGTCAGCTACGCCCCCGGCGGCACCACGCCCGCCCACCGGCACGGCAACGCCTTCGTCTATGCCTATGTCCTCTCCGGCCATGTCCGCACCCAGGTGAAGGGTGAGCCGGAGAAGGTCGTCGGCCCCGGCGAAAGCTGGTTCGAGATGCCGGGCTCCCAGCACGCCGTCAGCGCCAACGCCAGCAAGACCGAGCCGGCCAAGTTCCTCGTCGTCTTCATCGCCGACGACAAGGAGGAGCTGGTGACGATGGAGAAATAGAATCCAAGATCTTTATCCGCAGATTACGCAGATTTTCACAGATTAAATCCGCTTCCGACCGCCTTCGGCGGCGGAAAGCCAGGCGAGAAAAATCTGCGTTAATCTGCGTAATCTGCGGATAAATTCTTGGTTCTTTCTGGATTCCCGCCTGCGCGGGAATGACGATCCGCAAGTCACATATAGAGGATCAGCACCGAGTTGGTGACGCTCGGGCGGTCGCTGCCGACGACGTGGATGTGGATTTCCAAGGTCAGCAGCGTGCCGGCCGACACCGCCCGGGCCCGGGTGAAACGGCTGCGGGCGTGGATGCGGCTGCCGGCCGGGACCGGGTTGGGGAAGCGCAGGCGCTCCGATCCGTAATTCACCATGTTGCGATAGCCGGTGACCTCGAACGGCAGCGGCATCCTGAGGCGCCCGACCAGGGACTGGACCAGCATGCCGTGGGCGATGGTGGTGCCGAACGGACTTTCCCGGGCCGCGCGCTCAGGGTCGATATGGATCCAGTAGTCGTCGCCCGACAGGCGGGCGAAATCGTCGATCATCTCCTGGGTGACGGTGACCTCGTTGCTCCAGCCGGTGAAATCCGGGTCGAGCGCGGCCTGCAGCGCATCGATGTCGCGATAGTCGATGGTGTTCATGTCCTTCCCGTAATCCTATGGCCGTTTTCCCATGGCCGTTTTCCTGTGGCCGCCGGGGCGCTTGGCGCTAGAATAACGACAACGACCGGCGGCACCAGCCGGGAAGGGGAGGATAGTGATGACGGTTCTCGCTATACCCGAGGCGCTCCAGCCCTATGCCGGGCGGATCGTCGATGTCGACACGCATGAGATGATCCCGTCGCAGCTCTGGCGCCAGGAATTCGGCCCGGCGACGGATGAGTTCGCGGCCATTTTCCAGCTTCTCGCGCCCGACGACCCGACCGGCGCGAACTTCCCCGACTACAAGATCGACGACGCGCCGATCACGAACGAGACGATCTGGCGGATGAAGGGGCCGGCGGCGCCCGGCGCGGTCGACCCGGCGCGGCGGATCGAGATCATGGACCGGACCGGGGTCAGCCGGCAGATGATGTTCCCCTCGGCGGTGGCGGTGTTCGGCTCGATGCTGTTCAACTTCCCGCCGGAATACGGCTTCATGCCCCAGTTCAAGGGCGACCGGAAAGCCTATGGGCGGGCGCTGTTCGAGGCCAACAACAACTGGGCGATCCGCAAGGCCAAGGTCTCCGACCGCATCCGGCCGGTGCCGGTGGTCTATGGCGACACGGTGGAGGACCTAGTCGCCAACACGCGCCACCTACTCGACAGCGGCATCCGCGCCATCCTGATCATGAGCGCGGTCCTGCCCGGCGGCCGCTCCCCCGCCCATACCGACCTCGACCCGTTCTGGCGGCTGATCACCGAGCGCGACGCCACCGCCACGCTCCATATCGGCAGCGAGGGTGGCTTCCTGAAGACCGACGCCTGGGGCGACGCCCCGGCCTTCGAGGGCTACAAGACCACCGGCGAGGTGAATTTGAGCCCCTGGAACCTCTCGATCATCCACCTGCCGACGCAGAATTTCCTGGCGACGATGGTGGTGGGCGGCGTGTTCGACCGCCACCCCAGCTTGCGCTTCGGCGTGATCGAGGTCGGCTCCTTCTGGATCGGCCCGCTGGCCAGCCAGCTCGACATGTGGTGCGCACACAACCAGCTGTTCTCGAAGACCAAGGTGGTGCCGCTATCGATGAAGCCCTCCGAATTCATCCGCCGCAACGTCCGCGTCACCGCCTTCGATTTCGAGCTGGTGGACGAGTATATCGACCGCTATGGCCTGGAGGACGTGTACTGCTATGCCAGCGATTTCCCGCACATGGAGGGCGGCAAGGACCCGATGGGTTTCTTTGCAAAGCGGCTGGCGCGGCTGGGGCCTGAGGTGATGGAGAAATTCTTCGTGAAGAACGGGGAATGGTTGATGCCGGGGTGATCCGACATAGTTCGCCGTCTACTGTAGCTGAGAGTGATTTTGGGGGAGAGACGGTATGGGGCGGCGGCTGAAGCAGGACCAGTCGGAACTCCCGCTCGCGCTGACGGCCCTGAAAAGCCTGCTCAAGGCGAAAGGACTGCTGTATCGGGATATCGCGGAGCAGCTCGGGCTCAGTGAAACCACCGTCAAACGCTATTTGACGGGGCAGAGCCTGTCCTTCGAAATCCTGGAACGCCTCTGCCGGATCGTCGACGTGCGCGTCAGCGATCTGATGGCTATGGCGCAGGAAGAGCCGGAACAGCCGGTGCTGACACCGGAAGAAGAGGCGTTCCTGTCCAAGGATGCCTTTCTGTCAGGCATCTTCTATCTGCTGTCGCGCGGCTATACGCCGGCCATCGTCCAGCGCGACTTCAAGCTGACCGACGCGGAGCTGAACCGGTATCTGACGGCGTTGGACCGGCTGGGGCTGATCCAGCTCTTCCCATACAATCGGGTGCGCGTTCTGGTGGGCCCGAATTTCAACGTGCAGCAAGGCGGCGCCCTGATGCGGCTCGCGCATGACGCGATGCTGAAGGATTTCTTCGACAGCTTCGATGTGGGAATGCCGGACTGGCTGTTCGGCTACGGCAAGCTATCCCCGTCGTCCCTCGAGCGCGTGCGTGCACTGGCGCGCGATTTCATCCAGGCGTTCGACAAGATCGCCGAGGCCGATCGCGAATTGACGCTCGAGATGGCCGCCTGGCACGGCTTCTTCTTCATGCTGCGCCCGGTCGATCTGGCGGCGCTGAAGGACTGGTCGGCGGCCTGAGGCTCAGGCCGCCGCCTGCTGTGGCCCCGGCGCCTCGGCTGGATAGATCCTGGGCGTTCCGACATCGTAAGTCTGGTTGAGCAGCCGGATGAAGCCGACATCGGTCAGTGGGTCGGACGGTATTGGGAAGGTGATGCCCCGGCCGCGCAAATCCTTGATAAAAATGTCGAAGACGCGCTCATGGGTCAGGTCGTCGGTCCCGTCCATGACGACCTTGAGCTCATTGATGTCCAGGTAGATTTCGGCGCTCCAATGGACCAGGAAGCGCGTTTCCTCGGCCGGGATGTTCTGCACCAACCGCCCGCCGGTGGTGATCCGCCAATTGTCTGCGTGGTCGGGGTCGGCTTCGAACAGGGACTCGAAAGCCAGCCCGGCCGGAAATCGCATATCCTCCGGGCCATTGGCCTCTCCCCGGTGGTACATCATCTCGTTCTGGACCAGCACGCCGCGGTTCCACATCGGCGCGGCAAGGCGCTTCGGCTGGCCGAGGGGCCCGTCCGGCCAATAGGTGAAGCCGCCGCCGATGCCGCCGCGATAGAACCAGGTGATGACCTGCGCCTTGCGGTGCTGCCAATGCTTGAAAAGGCCGGACTTGGTCATGGTGTTCATAAGCCAGATCGGCGTGTTCTTCATCGTGATGCCGCGAAACGTCGTGGCATCCAGATGGGCCGGGTCGTGGCTGCCGGACGGTCCCTGGATATTGAACAGCATCATCTCCGGCCGGGCGTACTTGGCGCCCCAATATGACCTTGCATGCTCGAGGAAAGCGCTGTTGTAGAAGCAATCCTCGATCTCCGGATAAAGGCAGGTGCCGTTCTGCGCGAAGTAACCGCGGAAATTCGGCGTCAGGAACATATCGAAGGAAAGCTCGACGCCTTCGGGCATGCCGCCCGAAACCGTGGCGACCACCTCCTCGGGGGATTTGAAATGCTGCGCCAGAATCAGTTTCCACGGTCCTTCGCGGCGGACGACTTCCACCAGGCGACGATGCTGGTCGGCACTGTAGACGCCGTCGAGGATTCGCGGTTCCGATACAGGTCGAAGGGTCGACGCTATGTCGTGGTTCATGTCCAAGTCTTCCCCAAGGATAGGATGCCTCAAAGCATCTGCACGATTTCGATCAGGTGGCCTTCATTGTCGCGGGCGAAGGCGACCTTGACCCCATGCTCAGGCATGTCCCGTGCCTCTTGCACGATGCGGCCGCCGGCGGCGCACACTTTGTCCGGCATGGCGGCGAGGTCTGGTACGATGAAGAGCGTGATGGTTTCCGACAGCGCCGGTTTCTGCGTGTCCCGGTAAGTCAGCAGGACGAAGGTCGATCCGCCGGGCGCGGTCGGATGGAACATGATCTCGCTGATCGGCCGCCCCTCGATAGCGGCTTCTACGCGCGCCATCTCCTGCAGCCCGAAAACCGACGTGTAGAATGCGTGCGCCCTGTCCAGGTCGGCGACGATCAGTTTGGTGCAGCTGAAATGGGCCGGCATGTCCGCCATGTGCGTTCCCTCCGTTTCCGCGATCCTTGCGCTGGAATCCGGGCGACGCAATACCGGTGTCTTTAAGAGGTACTCGCGCTTAACAAAGTACCGTCAGCAGTCGCTTCGGGTATCGCCGAGCGGTACGGGTCGAGTGAAGCGCGTACGCTTGCCTGTAAAGCCGGCAGCACGTCCTGTTCGAACCAGGGATTGCCCTTCATCCAGATCCTACTGCGCCAGGCAGGGTGCGGCAGGGGGAAAAAGTCTGGTCCATAGCTATCGAATGCCCTGACCGTGTCGGTCAGCGTCGCGCCTTTGGGCAGCTTGAGATAGGCCTTTTGCGCGTAGGTTCCGACAAGCAGTGTCAGGCGCTTGGGAGGGAGCAGGGCCATGATCCGTGCATGCCAGAGCGGGGCGCATTCCTGGCGCGGCGGCAGGTCGCCGCCATTGCCCTTGCCGGGATAGCAGAAGCCCATGGGCACCAGCGCGACCCGGGCAGGGTCGTAGAACTCATCCTTCGACAGGCCGGTCCAGCCGCGTAGCCGGTCGCCGCTGTCGTCGTTCCAGGGAATGCCGCTGGCATGGACCTTGGAGCCGGGGGCCTGGCCGACGATGACGATGCGGGCGGTTTCGCTGAATTGAACGATCGGCCGCGGGCCCGCGGCCAGGGCATCGGAGCAGACGGTGCAGGCTCGGATCGAGGCCAGCAGCGCCTCTGTCTCGGGTGTCAAATCCGGTTCCCGGGTTACTTCCCCACCCGCCCCATCAGCGGCAGTTCGGCATAGGACGGATCGTCGGCATCGTGCCGGCCGCGCACCGCGCCGGCGGCGAAGGTGTCGTAGTCCGCCTGGTTCACGTCCCGCACGTTGCACCAGTCCATCGCTAGCGAGCGGTGGCTGAATTTCCAGACGCCGCCGCGCTTCTCGTAGCGATCCAGGTAGCGGCCGCCGACGACGATTTCCTTGGCGTCGGGGGCGTGGGTGCGGTGGTAGGCGACGACATAGAGCTCGCCGTTGGCCTTGTCGCCGTCCACCGCATAGACCGCGTTGGAGATGCTGTGCACGGTCGCGTCCCACATCTTCATGATCGTGGGCAGCCAGGCGACATAGTCGTCGGGGTTGCCCTTGAACATGTCGCCGTGATCGTCGATCGCGTCGTCGTGATAGAGGGTGCGGACCAGGGCGAAATCCTGCCGGTCTATGCCCCGGCAATAGGTTTCGCCCAACTCGCGCAGCTCATGCTTGTCGAGCATCAGCTGGAGGCGGGCTGCCTGATCCGCCGCGCTCATTAGACGCCGAAGCCGCCGGAGACGGAGATCTTCTGGCCGGTGACATAGGCCGCTCGATTGGAGGCGAGGAAGACGGCGGCATAGCCGATCTCTTCCGGCTCGCCCCAGCGCTTCAAGGCCAGCAGCTTATGGGTCTCGTCGATCCATTTCTGGTCGAACACGCCCTGCTTGGTCAGCTCAAGGAACATGCCGGCCTTGATCACGCCGACCAGAACGGTGTTGGCGCGGATATTGTTCTTGCCCTCTTCCTTGGCCAGGCCCTGGATCAGCGCCTCGTTAGCCGCCTTCGGGATCACCGACAGGCCGTCGCGGTCCGGAAACCAGCTGTCGCCGGCCGAGCCGAGATGGACGTACGAGCCGCCGCCCGCCGCCTTCATCAGCGGCAGGGTGGCGTGGACGACGCGGAAGAAGCCGTTGACCTCCTGGTCGATCGACTTCTGCCAGCGCTCCAGCGTGTATTCGGAGATATAGAGCTGCTCGGTCAGCGGCGCGGCGCCGTAGACGACGGTGTGGATGCGGCCGTGCTGCTTGACCACGTCGGCCATCACCTGCGCCACCTGGTCGGCGTCGCTGGTCGACAGCTTGTGCGTCGTCGCCTTGCGGCCGGTGGCGCGGATCTTCTCCGCCGCCTCTTCGGCCGGGCCCTGGTTGTTGTGATAGGTGATCGCGACGTCCGAGCCGGCATTGGCGAACTCGGTGCAGACGAAGCGGCCGATGCCGCCCGACCCGCCGACGATAACGGCCGCGCCTTCGGGGAAGAGTTTGTCAGTCATATCCATTTCCTCTTGCGATAAATCTCAAATCTTGTTCAGCGGTGCGTCTGCCACCGAATGGCCGGCGACCAGGGCCTGCAGCGTGCCGGTCTTGTAGGTTGCGAAGAAGCCGCTTTTGAAATCGCTGCGGGTGCGGCGGATTTTCCACTCGCCGTCGATCTTCTCGTAATCGTCGTGATACTGCAGCGAGACCAGGGTGAGGGTTTCATCCTTGGTATCGATCTTGCGGTAATCCAGGCACCACAGGCCCTTGGCGTGGGTGTCGTCGATCAGGTCGATCTCGCCGTTGCCGGCCTGGTGTTTGTCCAGCACCCAGGGATGGCAGGCCTGTGCGGTATACATTTCGCAAAAGCCGTCCGCCGTGTCGAACAGGCCCAGGTGCCCGACGATCACATCGCACTTGCCGTCGGGCGCGAAAGTCGCGCGCACGGCTGCCGGGTCCTGCTCATCGCAGGCGTTCAGATAGCGCGCTTTCAGCTTCCGAATGGCCTCAATGTCTTCCAGGCGCTGGATACGGCGCAAAAGGGCTGATAGATCGTTCCCCTGTTCGCTCACTCTTCGTCTCCCTAGGCTCGCGGCCCGCTGCTGTCCTTGGGCGGGACCATAATGGGTCGGGCGCAAAATTACAGCCGGATTTCGACGGAAATCGACAAAATTTGCGGGCAGGGCTGGCCCGATGCAGAAATTCGAGGGGCGAATTCTCTGAATTCGCCCGGACACAACAGGTTGCCGGGATAGGGGTACAGGGGCATGGATTTCGGTTATTCGCCCAAGGTCGAGGCGCTGCGCGAGAAGATGCTGGCCTTCATGGACGACCATGTCGTGCCGGCCAATATCCCGTGGCACAAGCTGTATTCGCAAGGGGTCTATCCGCTGGAGGTGCTGGAGCCGCTGAAGGCGAAGGCCCGGGCGGCGGGCCTCTGGAACATGTTCATGCCGCACATCCCTGAGGGCATCGACGGCAACGGCCTGACCAACCTGGAATATGCGCCGCTGGCCGAGATCATGGGCCGGCTGTTCTGGGCGCCGGAAGTGTTCAATTGCGGCCCGCCCGACACCGGCAATATGGAGCTGATGCATCTGGCGGCGACGCCGGCGCAGCGCGAGCAGTGGCTGAACCCGCTGCTGCGCGGCGAAATCCGCTCCTGCTTCGCCATGACCGAGCCCGATGTCGCCTCCTCCGACGCGACCAACATCGCCACCCGGATCGAGCGGCGGGGCGACGAATATGTGATCAACGGGCGCAAATGGTTCATCACCGGCGCCACCCATCCGAACTGCAAGGTTGCGATCGTGATGGGCGTGACCAACCCGGACAATCCGGTCCATACCCGCCAGTCGATGATCCTGGTGCCGATGGACGCGCCGGGCCTGACCATCGTCCGCAACATCCCGTTCATGAACCTGAACGAGATCGAGGGGCACTGCGAGCTGCACTTCAAGGATGTGCGCGTGCCGGCGACCAACCTGCTGGCCGAGGAGGGGTCGGGCTTCGCTCTGGCCCAGGCGCGGCTCGGCCCCGGACGCATCCATCACTGCATGCGCTTCATCGGCCAGTGCGAGCTGGCGGTGGAGCTGATGACCGAGCGGGCGCTGGGGCGCATCGCCTTCGGCAAGCCGCTGTCGGACCGCGAGACGATCCGCGAATGGATCGCGCTCAGCCGCATGGAAATCGATCAGGCGCGCCTGCTGGTGCTGCGCACCGCCTGGATCATCGACCAGCACGGTAACAAGGCCGCCCGCAACGAAGTGTCGATGATCAAGGTCATCGTGCCGCGCATGCAGGTCAATATCATGAACCGCGCGATCCAGACCTTCGGCTCGGCCGGCCTCAGCCCCGACACACCACTGGCCAATTTCTGGACCTGGGGCCGCTCGCTCCAGCTCGGCGACGGGCCGGACGAGGTGCATATCCGTGGCGTCGCCAAGGCCGAGATCGCCCGGATCAAGGGCATGGGCGGCCAGGCTGCGCGTTATCTCACCCCTTACGCCGCCGTCCACGGCGACCCGACGCGCGAGGCTTAAGCGATGAGCGATTGGCCGAACGCACCGGCGATGCGCTACGAGGCCCATTATGGGGACCGCGTGGTGCGCTGCTTCACCAACCGTCCCAAGGGCGTCGACCAGATATTGCGCGATACCGTGGCGCTGCGCCCGGATGCCGAGGCGCTGATCGATAACGGCCGGCGCTTCACCTATGCCGAGTTCGACCGGATGGTCGATGCCGTCGCGGCCGGGCTGATCGCCCGTGGCGTGCAGCCCGGGGATCGGGTGGCGCTGCTGCTCGGCAACCGGGCGGAATTCGCTTTCGCCCTGTTCGGGGCCATGCGGGCCGGGGCGGCGATCGTGCCGCTCAATACCCGCGAGCAGATGCCGGAGATTGCCTTCAACATCCAGGACAGCGGTGCCAGGCTGCTGTTCTTCGAAGGTAACCTGGCCGAGCGCATCCCCGACGCGACAACGATCCCGACCCTGACCCATAAGATTGCCGTGGGCGATGCAGTCGCGGGCGCCGATTCCTTCGATGCCCTGACCACGCCTGCCGCCCCGGTGGCGACGCCGGAGTTCGGGCAGGAAGCGACGGCGGTGATCCTCTACACCTCCGGCACCACGGGAAAGCCCAAGGGCGCGATGCTGACCCAGCTGTCGATGGTCATGTCGGCGCTGCATTACGAATACTGCCTGGGCATGACCGACAAGGACCGCGCCTTGATGGCGGTGCCGGCGACCCATGTGACCGGGCTGGTCGCGATCCTGCTGACCATGGTGAAGTCGGGCGGCGCAACCATCTTCCAGACCGTGTTCAAGGCGGCGGACTTCCTGGCGTTGGCGGCCAAGGAGCGGATGACCTACACGCTGATGGTCCCCGCCATGTATAATCTCTGCCTGCTGCAGGCCTCGTTCGACGATTACGACCTGTCGGACTGGCGGGTCGGCGGCTATGGCGGCTCGCCCATGCCGATCGCTACGGTGCGCAAGCTGGCCGAGAAGCTGCCCAACCTGCAGCTCTCCAACATCTACGGCTCGACCGAAACGACCTCACCCTCCACCATCACGCCCTTGGGCATGGTCGAGGCCAAGATCGACTGCGTCGGCCAGCCGGTGCCGTGCTGCGACATCAAGATCGTCGACGATGACGGGGTCGAAGTGCCGCTGGGCGAGAGCGGCGAGATCTGGATAGCCGGCGGCCATGTCGGCGCCGGCTACTGGAACAACCCGGTCGCGACCGCCGCCAACTTCACCGCCGGCTATTGGCATTCCGGCGACATCGGCTGCATGACCGAAGACGGCTATATCAAGGTCCTGGACCGCAAGAAGGACATGATCAACCGCGCCGGCTACAAGGTCTATTCGGCCGAGGTCGAGGACGTGCTGGCGCACCATCCGCAGGTCGGGGAGGCGGCCGTGGTGGCTGAGCCCGACCCTGTGCTGGGCGAGAAGACCCATGCCTTCGTCCTGGTCAAGGAAGGCACCTTGACCGCCGACGATATCAAGCTCTTTTGCCGGGAGCGTTTGTCGGACTATAAAGTCCCAGACTTTGTAACGTTCGTAGATCAACCGCTGCCACGCAACGCGAATGGCAAGATTTTGAAGCGGGCTTTGCGAAACGCGTAATTTGTCGGGCATCGCTTAACCGGGGAAGGAACAACGCAGATGGCGGATCAGAGAGTTGCCGTGGTGACCGGCGCCAGCCGTGGGGCGGGGCGCGGAATCGCCGTCGCGCTGGGTGAGCACGGCTATACCGTCTATGTCACCGGCCGCACCCGCCAGGAGGGTGAGGCTGCCCTTCCCGGCACGATCTACGAGACCGCCGAGGCGGTGACCGCCGCCGGCGGCAAGGGCATCGCGGTCCGCGTCGACCATGCCAGCGACGCCGAAACCAAGGCGCTGTTCGAACAGGTGGAAAAGGAGCAGGGCCGTCTCGACATATTGGTCAACAATGTCGCCCATATCGGTGACGAGCTGATCCAGCCCGGCCCGTTCTGGGAGAAGTCGCTGGACCTGGCGAAGATCCTCGATGTCGGCCTGCGCAGCCAGTATATCGCCAGCTATTACGCCGCGCCGATGATGGCGCGGGTGAAGAAGGGCCTGATCGTCTTCACCTCCTCCTTCGGCTCGGTCTGCTACATGCACGGTCCGGCCTATGGCGCGCAGAAGGCGGGCGTCGACAAGTTCGCCGCCGATATGGCCGTCGACCTCAAGGACTACAACGTCGCCGCCGTCTCGATCTGGATGGGCATGCTGCTGACCGAGCGCAGCAAGAAGGCGATCAAGGAGCATCCGGAGACTTACGGCCAGCTGGCCGAGATGGCGGAGACGCCGGACTATACCGGCCATATCATCGCCGCGATGGCCGACGATGCCGACATCATGTCGCTGACCGGCCAGACCGTGATCGGCGCCGAGATCGCGCCCGACCGCTATGGCCTGACAGACGCCGGCGGCAAGAAGCCGATCTCCCACCGCCCGTTCCTGGGCGACCCGCGCGTCGCCCATCCGGCGATCATTCGGTGATCGTCATTCAAACAAGACACTGAGGGAAGAATTATGCTGCTGAAGGACAAGGTCGTTGTGATTTCCGGCGTCGGGCCGGGGCTGGGGCGGAAGCTGACCCTGCTCTGCGTCAAGGAAGGCGCCAAGGTCGGTATCGGCTGCCGCAACACGACGTTCCTGAACGACCTGACCGAAGAGGTGAAGGCGCTGGGCGGCCAGATCGTCTCCTCGCCGCTCGACGTCAAGAACAACGACCAGTGCGTCGCGCTGGTCGAAGCCACCGCCAAGGCCTTCGGCCGGATCGATGGGCTGGCCAACAGCGCCTATCAGTATGCGCCGGGCGCGTTCGAGGATATCGAGCTCGACAGCTGGGCTGGTGCGATGGACGTCACCTGCTTCGGCGCGCTGCGCATGGCCAAGGCCGTGCTGCCGCACATGAAGAAGGCAGGCGGCGGCTCGATCGTGAATATCTCGACCATGGAGACGCGCAAGGCCCGCCCCGGCGAGGGCGCCTATGCGATCCCCAAGGCGGCCCTGGAGATGGCGACCCGCCAGCTCGCCTTCGAGCTCGGCAAGTACAAGATCCGCGTCAATTCCACCCTGATGGGCTGGATGTGGGGCGTGCCGGTCGAGAACGCGCTCAATAACTGGGCCAAATCGGCCGGCCAGCCGCTGGACGCGATCCTGGGCGGTGTCGTTTCCCAGATCCCGCTGGCCGAGATGCCGACCGACGACGATTGCGCCAAGTCGGTGGTGTTCTTCCTGTCCGACTATTCCAACGTCGTCACCGGCCAGGGCCTGAACGTCAATGGCGGCGAGTATATGAACACATGAG
>Ga0070665_100000393_pt1 | contig 64556 bp, 47 predicted proteins | sample KBSS13metaG_FD_65862 | JGI IMG/M metagenome (GOLD analysis project Ga0070665, IMG submission 65862) | Switchgrass rhizosphere microbial communities from Kellogg Biological Station, Michigan, USA - KBS S1-3 metaG | ecosystem: Host-associated > Plants > Roots > Rhizosphere > Soil ... | reverse complement strand
ATGGCGTCATTGCCGCCGCCCGGATCCTCGACAACGCGGTCGTTCGCATTGTCGATGGCGTAGATGTCGTCGCCGCCGAAGCCCGTCATCGTGTCGGCGCCGGCCTGGCCGTCGAGGAAGTTCGCGCCATTGTTGCCGAAGATGAAATTGTCCAGCTCATTGCCGAACAGGTTCATCGTGGCCGTCGAGCTGTTGTCGCGGGCGGCCAGAATCTCGACCGAGGCACCGAAGCCCAGCACGTAGGAGAAGTTGGTGTAGATCGTGTCGGCGCCGCCGTTCAGGCCTTCGTCGACCACGTCGCCGGCATTGTCGATCGCGTAGATATCATCGCCGCCGAAGCCGGTCATGATGTCGGCGCCCACGCCGCCATCGATGAAGTTCGCGCCGGCATTGCCGAAGATGATGTTGTTCAGCTCGTTGCCGAACAGGTTCATGCCCACGGTGAGGCTGTTGTCGCGCGCCGCGAGGATCTCGACCGAGGCACCGAAGCCCAGCACGTAGGAGAAGGTCGTGTAGATGGCGTCATTGCCGCCATTCTGGCCTTCGTCCACGACGTCGCCGGCATTGTCGATCGCGTAGATGTCGTCGCCGCCAAAGCCGGTCATGATGTCCGCGCCCGCACCGCCGTCGAGGAAGTTGGCGCCATTATTGCCGAAGATCAGATTGCTGAACTCGTTGCCGATCAGGTTCAGCGGGGTCGTGGCGCTGTTGTCCCGCGCCCGCAAATTCTCGATATAGGAGCCCGCGGTGAGCGTGTAGCTGACGCTCGCATAGACCGTGTCATTGCCTTCATTCTGGGCCTCGGTCACCACATCGTTGACATGATCGACCACATAGCCGTCATCGCCGGCCAGCCCGATCAGCGTGTCGGCGCCCGTCGTGCCTTCGAGAAAATCGTTTCCGGTGGTCCCCGTCTGCGTCGGCATCCCGCTACTCCTACATTTTCTGACCGGTTCCTTGCGCAAATACCCTTCAATTCCAAGGAAAAAATACTGAAAAGGAAGTGCGTTAAAGCCGAATCAAGCATGTGATGCGGCCAAGCGCTTGTCGCGGCGTCATTAATATGGAGGGCGGTCGGGACGCACGGATTCGGCTTCCCCGCAGCCGCCGGTCAGGCTACGGCTTCAGTCGATGGCGGAGCAGGTCCTTGAGAGACAGCCGAACGGGGGGGAGTCGCCAGTGAGGATGGCAAGCGGCGAGGAGGAGCGCGCCGCGCCCTTCCTTCTGTTTCTGATCCTGATGGCGCTCTGCTTCCTCGGCGGCGGCGGCTCGCGCGGCGACATTTCCTCCTTGCTGTTTTTGCGGCCGGCGGCGGTGCTCTGTTTCTGTTTCTTTCTCTTTTACGCGCGGCGTGGCGAGCTGGCGGCGGTCAAGCTGCCGCTCATCCTGCTCGGCCTGTTCGCCCTGCTGCTCGTCGTCCAGCTCATCCCGCTGCCGCCCTCGATGTGGCTGAGCCTGCCCGGCCGCGCGCAATTCGCCGAGGCCGCGGCCCTGGCCGGCATCGACCAGCCCTGGCGGCCGATCAGCATCGCCCCGGACCTCACCCTGAACAGCCTTGCCGCGCTCACCGTCCCCGCCGCCTTCCTGGCCGGCTTCGCGGTGCTGAGCGAGCGCCAGCGCGCCTTGCTGCTGCCCGCCCTGCTGCTCGCGGTGCTGGTGAGCGCCGTGCTCGGCATCGCCCAGCTCACCGCCGGGCCGGAAAGCCCCTTCTATCTCTACCGGGTCACCAATGACGGCTCGGCCGTCGGGCTGATGTCCAACCGCAACCACCAGGCGGTGCTGCTCGCTCTGGCCTATCCGATGCTCGCTTACTGGGCGGCGGTGCCGCAGAAGGACCCGCGCGCGCGCCGCTTCCGGGTGCTCGCCGCCTGCTGCCTCGGCTTCTTCCTGATCCCGATGATCCTGGTCACGGGGTCGCGCGCCGGCTTCCTGCTCGGCGGCGGCGGCGCGATCGCCGCGGTTTTGCTCTACCTCAACGAGCAGAGATTGCTCGGCGCCAGAGGCGGCGCGCTCCGGCTCGGCGCCCTGGCCGCGATCGGCGCCGGCGGGCTGATGGTCGCCACGGTCAGCTTCCTCTTCTCCCGCTCCGAGGCGCTGACCCGCCTGCTCGCCCTCGACGTGGAAAGCGACCTCAGGGTCTCCAGCCTGCCCACCTTCATGCAGATGGCGCGCGATTTCTTCCCGGTCGGCGCCGGCACCGGCACCTTCGATCCCGCCTATCGCATCTACGAGCCGCGCGCCTTGCTCTCCCCCGATTATCTGAACCAGGCGCATAACGATCTGCTCGACGTCGCAATTTCGAGCGGCATCCTGGGCCTGGCCCTGCTCGCCGCCGCCCTGATCTGGTGGCTGCTGCGCTCATGGACGGTATTCACGGCCGGCCGGGCCGGCGGTGCCTCGGCCCGCTACGGACGCCTGGCGAGCGTGGCCATGATCATGATCCTGGCCTTCAGCCTCGTCGATTACCCGCTGCGAACCCCTTCTCTTGCAATGTTTTTTGCCATCTGCTGCGGATGGTTGAGTGCTGCTGGGCGACCTGCTAAGGCCCCGATGAGCGCGGACGAATAGAGTGGGCAGCAGGCTTTTTTGGCTGGTCCGTGGGGGCAATCCCGATCCGTCGGCCGAGAGTGTTGGAGTGCATCGGAATCGTCGATGAAGTATGTGACGAGCCTTGCGGCCGCAGCGGCCATCTTCGTTTCGGGTTGCTCGACGCCGCGGTTCGGCGGCAGCCCCAATCTGTCCGTCGTCAGCGGGGACGCCTTGCCGCCGCCGACCCCCGCCGACCAGATCACCGGCACCCGCGCCTATCTGATCGGGCCCTATGACCGGCTGAACGTCGAAGTGTACGGCCTGCCCGAATTGTCGCGCGCCGTTCAGGTCGACCAGGCCGGCCAGTTCTCCTATCCGCTGATCGGCGTGGTCAATGCTGCCGGCACCACCGTCCCCGCGCTGGCCGAGCATATCCGCCTTGCGCTGCGCGAGCGGCATATCCGCGACCCGCTGGTGACGGTGAATATCGGCGAGACGCCGAGCCAGACCTTCACCGTGGACGGCTCGGTCGAAGAACCCGGCCCCTATCCGGTGACCGGGCGGGTAACGTTGATGCGCGCCGTGGCCCGGGCCAAGGGGACGACCGAATTCGCGGCGCTTCGCTATGTCGTGGTGTTCCGCACCGTCGGCGGGCAGCGCATGGCGGCGCTCTACGACCTGCGCTCGATCCGCAACGGCCTCTACGACGATCCGGACATTTTCGCCGGCGACCTCGTCGTGGTCGGCGATTCGCAGGCCCGCCGCCTGTTCCGCGACATCCTCAACAGTTCGACCCTGCTGACCGCGCCGATCATCGCGCTGCTGCAGCGGTAATTGGGTAAAAGTCTTGGGCATGAATGACATGAATTTCAGCCGGAACGGCACTCCGGCGACCGCCAACGGGGCAAGCGCCTCGAATGCGGAGCTGCGGACGCCCAAGACGAACGTGACCTTGCTCACCCATTATCTGGCGATTGCGCGGCGCCGGAAATGGGTCATCCTCGGCGCGCTGGTCACCGCCCTCGCGCTTGGCCTGATCGGGACCCTGCTGATGACCCGCCAGTTCACGGCGGCCAGCACGATCGAGATCCAGCGCGAGAATTACAACATCGTGCGAGTGCAGGGCGTCGAGCCCGAGACCGGCTCGCTCGACATGGAATTCTACCAGACCCAATATGGCCTGCTGCAGTCGCAGTCGCTGGCCGAGCGGGTCGCGACCGACCTGAGGCTGTTCGACCAGCGGAGCTTCTTCGAGATGTTCGGCCATGGCGGCGCGAGCACCTGGTTCGACGGGACGCGGGTGCGCCCCGGCGTATCGAGCCGCGAGCAGCGCATCCAGGCCGCCGGCCAGATCCTGCTGCGCGGCATCGGCGTCTCGCCGGTGCGCCTGTCCCGCCTCGTCAGCGTGAGCTTCACCAGTCCCGATCCGGCCTTCTCGGCGCGGGTCGTCGACGCCTGGGGGCGCCACTTCATCGAGCAGACGCTGGAGCGGCGCTACAACGCCACCTCTTATGCCCGGCGCTTCCTCGAGCAGCGGCTCGAGCAATTGCGCGGCCGGCTCGATGAATCCGAGCGGGTGCTGGTCGGCTATGCGGCGCGCGAGAATATCATCAACCTGCCCGGCGACACGCCCGCCACCGGCGCCGCCGGCTCGTCCGGCAGCGGCGAGCGCTCGATCGTCGCCGAGAACCTCTCCGCGATCAATCGCGAGCTGGCGCGCGCCACCGTGGAGCGCGTGACGGCCGAGAGCCGCCTGCGCACGCCGTCCGCTTCCGCCCCCGAAACGCTGGCGAACACCGCGATCAACGGCCTTCGCCAGCGCCGGGCCGAGCTCGCCGCGGAATATTCGCGGATGATGGTGCAGTTCGAGCCGGCCTATCCGCCTGCTGTCGCCGCCCGCCAGCAGCTGGCCCAGATCGACCAGGCGATCGCGCGCGAGGAGCAGCGCGTCGGCAGCACCCTGCGCGGCGCCTATGACGCGACCGTCGCCCGCGAGCGCGACCTTGCCGGCCGGGTCGAGGGCCTGAAGGGCAATCTGATCGATCTCAGGCGGCGCAGCATCCAGTACAATATGTACCAGCGCGACGTGGACACGAACCGCCAGCTCTATGATGCGCTGCTGCAGCGCTACAAGGAGATCGGCGTCGCCGGCGGCGTCGGCGTGAACAACATTTCGATCGTCGATCCGCCGCTCGTGCCCAACCGGCCGTCCAGCCCGCGTCTGCTGATCAACCTGATCCTCGCCTTGATCGCCGGCCTCGCCGTGGGCCTCGGCCTGGCGCTCGCCCTCGAGCAGATCGACGATGCGATCACCGACCCGTCGGAGGTGAACGACCTGTTCGGCCTGCCGTCGCTCGGCGCCATCCCCAATCTCAAGGACAGCCCGGTCGACGGTCTGCAGGACCGCAAGTCGGACGTCTCGGAAGCCTATCTGGCGGTGCAGGCGAACCTCGCTTTCTCGACCGACCATGGCATGCCGAAGGCGATCGCGGTCACCAGCACCGGGCCGGGCGAAGGCAAGTCGATCACCGCTTATGCGCTCGCCCTCTCGCTGGCGCGGACCGGCCGCAAGACCCTGCTGATCGACGCCGACATGCGCTCGCCGTCGGTCCACCACATTGCCGGTGTCGCCAACGACAAGGGCCTCAGCAATTACCTCTCCGGCGACAACGATCTGGACTCGGCCATTCATGCGACCGGGCAGAAGGGCGTGTCCGTGATGACCGCCGGCCCGCAGCCGCCGAGCGCCGCCGAGCTGCTCGCGGGCAACCGGCTCGAGGCGCTGATCAAGCAGCTCTCCGGCACGTTCGAGGCGATCGTCGTCGACGCGCCGCCGGTCATGGGCCTTGCCGATGCGCCGCGCATCGCCAGCCAGGTCGAGGGCGTGGTCTTTGTCGTCCAGGCCAATGCCACGCGCGCGCGCTCGGCGCGCTTCTCGATCGGCCGGCTGGCCTCCAGCCAGGCCCGGATCCTCGGCGTCGTCCTGTCGCGCTTCGAGGCGCGGCGGGCTTATTACGGACATGGCTATGCTTATGGCTATGGCTATGGGAACCAGGCGGAAGCCTAGGGTGCAAGCGGGGCGCTCTTGACCCGGGGCCAGCTGGTCCGCACCGGCACCCTAAGCGTGGCCTGCCTCGCTCTCCTTTGGCTGACGGTCAGCGTCACCGTCGCCGGCGTCTTCCGTGCCGGGAAGCCCGACTGGGCGCTGAGCCTCAGGTCCGACGCCCGCGCCTTGGCCGTCGCCTCCCAGCAGCCGCTGATGAATCCGGCCCGGCCCGACGGCGACGCCGCCCGGCGGCTCGCGCAGGAGGCGCTGGCCCGCGATCCCACGGCGATCGACGCGGTGACCACGCTCGGCCTCGTCGCCGTCCTGCGCAACGATCTGCCGATGGCCGAGCGCAGCTTCCGCTATGCCGAGCATCTCTCCAGGCGGAACGGCCAGACCCATGTCTGGCTGATCGAGCGGCAGGTGCAGAATAACAATATCGACGGCGCGCTCACCCAATATGACACGGCGCTGCGCACCTCGAACGACCTTCGGGCGCAGCTCTTCCCGATCCTGATCAGCGCGGTCTCCGACCCCAATATCGCGCCGCGCGTGAACCGGCTGCTGCTGACCCGGCCGAACTGGTATGCGGATTTCACCGCCAAGCTCGCTTATGAGGGCCGCGATCCGGTCGCGATGACGACGGTGACGCGCGGCCTGCTCGACCCCGCCCGCGAGGACCACCGGCAGTGGCTCGCCGCCATGCTGCCGCGGCTGATCCAGATGAACCGGCTGGACCTCGCCTGGCAGGCTTACGAAGGCCTGCCCCGCATGGCGGCCAATGCCCGCGCGCCGCTGCGCGACGGCAATTTCAGCCAGGAGCAGCCGCTGGCGCCCTTCGACTGGGCCTATAATGGCGAGTCCGACCTCGCCCCGGAGCGGCGCGCTTTGGGCGGCGCCGCGGAGGACGGCTTCGCGCTCTATCTGCCGGCGCCCGACCGTGCGGGCGACGCCGCCCGCCAGGCGCTGCGGCTCGCGCCCGGCGCGCACAGCCTCACCGCCACCGCCGGCGACGTGTCGGGCGACGTCCGGCAGCGGCCCTTCGTGCAGATTCGCTGCGCCACCAGCGACCAGCCCTTGCTGCGCCAGACCCTGCCCGACGCGGGCCCCGAAGGGGCGCCGATGCGGGGGGCATTCACCGTCCCCGCCGGTTGTCCTTATCAGTGGATAACGATAGGGGTGCAGGCGCGCGACGGCGATGCGCGGTCGGCCACGGCCTGGATCGCCCGGCTGAGCATCCGCTAGGGGCGACGGCTCCCTTCATTCCCTCTCATAGTCGGTGAAGGACGCTTCATCGCCGAAACCGTACGGATCATGCGCAAGGGTATCATCTTGGCCGGCGGCGCGGGGACGCGCCTGCACCCCATCACCTCGGTCACGAGCAAGCAGCTCATGCCGGTCTACGACAAGCCGATGATCTATTATCCGCTGTCGGTGCTGATGCTGGCGGGGATCAGGGAGATATTGATCATCACCACGCCGCAGGACCAGGCGGCGTTCAAGGCCCTGCTCGGCGATGGCGCGGCCTGGGGGCTGCAGCTCAGCTATGCCGAGCAGCCGCATCCGGGCGGGCTCGCCCAGGCCTTCCATATCGGCGCCGATTTCCTGGCCGGCGGGCCGAGCGCTTTGATCCTCGGCGACAACATCTTCTACGGCCACGGCCTGTCCGAACTGCTGCGCAGCGCCGACGCGGTGCAGACGGGCGCGACGGTGTTCGGCTATCATGTGTCCGACCCGGAGCGCTACGGCGTGGTCTCCTTCGACGCCGACGGCAAGGCCGAGACGCTGGAGGAGAAGCCGGCGAGCCCGCGCTCCAATTACGCCGTCACCGGCCTCTATTTCTACGACGAGCGCGCGGTCGATTATGCGCGGGCGATCCAGCCCTCGGCGCGGGGCGAGCTGGAGATCACCGATCTCAACCGGCTCTATCTCGAGGCGGGCGACCTCAATGTCGAATTGATGGGCGCGGGCTTCGCCTGGCTCGACACCGGGACCCATGCCTCCCTGCTCGACGCGGCCTTGTTCACGAAGATCATCGAGGACCGGCAGGGGCTCAAGATCTGCTGCCCGGAAGAGGTGGCCTGGCAGATGGGCTTCATCGACGATGCGGCGCTGCAGCGGCTGGCGGAGCCTTTGCGCAAGAGCGGCTATGGCGAGTATCTGCTGCAGGTGATGCGCCGGGGCCCCAGCCGATGAGGCTGATCGAGACCGCGCTCCCCGAAGTGAAGATCATCGAGCCAGCGGTCTTCGCGGACGAGCGCGGCTTCTTCCTCGAATCCTGGAATGCGGAGGTCTTCGCGGCGGCGGGGCTCGACCTGGCGTTCGTGCAGGACAATCACAGCAGGTCGGCGCGCCATGTGCTGCGCGGGCTGCATTACCAGATCGAGCAGGCGCAGGGGAAAGTGGTTCGCGTGACCGCCGGCCGGGCCTGGGACGTGGCGGTCGACATCCGCCGGTCCTCGCCCAGTTTCGGGCAATGGGTCGGGGTCGAGCTCAGCGCCGGGAACAAGCGCATGCTCTGGGTGCCGCCGGGCTTCGCGCATGGCTTTCTCGCGCTCGAGGACGGTACCGATTTCCTCTACAAATGCACCGCCTTCCGCGCCGCGAAGCACGAAAGGAGCCTGAACTGGGCGGACCCGACGCTGGCGATCGCCTGGCCGCTGGACGGGGCCGAGCCGAATCTCTCGGGCAAGGACCGGGACGCGCCTTTGCTCGGTGAGGCGGACCTTTATCCGTGAGAGCCCTGATTTTCGGCGCGGGCGGCCAGGTCGGGCGCGCCCTCGTGGCGTCGCCGCCCGCCGGCGCGGCGGTGACGGCGCTCGACCGGCAGGGCTGCGACATCGGTGATGCCGAGGCGGTGCGGCGCGCGGTCGAGGCGGCGCGGCCCGATCTGATCTTCAACGCGGCGGCCTATACGGCGGTCGATCGGGCCGAGAGCGAGCCGGAGGCGGCGGCGCGGATCAATGACGCGGGCGCCGGCCAGGTCGCGGCGGCGGCCGAAGCAGCGGGCGCGCGGCTGGTCCATATTTCCACCGACTTCGTCTTTTCGGACGGGGACGGGGTGCCGATCCCGCCCGCTCATGCGCTGTCGCCGCGCGGAGTCTATGCGGCGACCAAGGCGGCCGGCGAGCGGGCCGTGGCGGCGGCGGCGCCGGGTGCCCTGATCGTGCGGACGGCCTGGGTCTATGCGCCGGTGGGCGCGAATTTCGTGAACACGATGCTGCGGCTGTTGCGCGAGCGCGAGGAAGTGCGGGTGGTGGCGGACCAGAAAGGGACGCCGACCTGGGCGCCGTCGCTGGCCGGGGCCTTGTGGCGGCTGGCGGAACTCGGCGCGTCGGGCATCCACCATTTCACCGATGACGGCGAAGCGAGCTGGCATGATTTCGCGGCCGCCATCGCCGAGGACGGCGCCGAGGCCGGGCTGATCCCGGCCGGGCGGCGGGTGGTACCGATCAGCACGGCGGATTATCCGACGCCGGCGCCGCGGCCGGCTTATTCCGTGTTGGACAAGAGTGAGACCTGGGCTTTGCTCGGCGGGCCGCCGCCGCACTGGCGGACCCAGGTCAGGACGAATATGAAGGACGTTGCAGGCAATGGCTAAGTTACTGGTCACCGGGGGGGCGGGGTTCATCGGCGCCAATTTCGTCCGCCACTGGCGGGCGACCCGGCCTGACGACCTGATCGTGGTGCTCGACGCGCTGACCTATGCCGGCAACAAGGCGAATCTGGACGGGCTGGACGGGGTCGAGTTCGTCCATGGCGACATTCGCGACACCGCGCTCGTGCGCGACCTGATCAGCGGGCGCGGGCTGGGCACGATCGTCCATTTCGCCGCAGAGAGCCATGTCGACCGCTCGATCGACGGGCCGGACGCCTTCGTCGACACCAATGTCACCGGCACGCACAGCCTGCTGAAGGCGGCCAAAGCGGAGTGGCTGGATGCGGGGAGCGGGCAGCCGCACCGCTTCCACCATGTCTCGACCGACGAAGTCTATGGCAGCCTCGGCCCGGAGGACCCGGCTTTCTCCGAGACCACGCCTTATGCGCCCAACTCGCCTTATTCGGCGTCCAAGGCGGCGAGCGACCATCTGGTCCGCGCTTATCACCATACGTTCGGGCTGGAGACGAGCGTCACCAATTGCTCGAACAATTACGGGCCCTACCAGTTTCCGGAGAAACTGATCCCGCTCTTCCTGATCAACTGCCTGACCGGCAAGAGTCTGCCCATTTATGGCGACGGGATGAACCGGCGGGACTGGCTGCATGTCGAGGACCATGCGCGGGCGATCGGCCTCGTGCTCGACGGCGGGCGACCGGGCGAGGTCTATAATGTCGGCGGCGGGGAGGAATTGCCCAATGTGGCCGTGATCGACGCGGTCTGCGCCGGCGTGGACGCGGCCTTCGCCGCCGATCCGGCGCTGGCGCAGCGCTTCCCGGATGCGCCGGCGGCGAAGGGCGCGCCCTCCACCAGCCTCAAGACTTTCGTTGCCGATCGCCCCGGCCATGACCGGCGCTATGCGATCGACGAGCGCAAGATCGGCGCTGAGCTCGGCTATGCCGCGGCGCGCGACTTCGAGGCGGGTCTCGCGGAGACCCTGGCCTGGTATCTCACCCATGAGGGCTGGTGGCGCGCGGTGATGGACGGCAGCTACCGCGCCTGGATCGACCGGAATTATGCGGCCCGCGCCGGCTGAGACCGGACCGGCCTCCGCGCTCCGGCGGAACTGGACGTTCACGCCCAGCGAGCCGCCGCTCGGCGGCCGCCTCTCCCGGCTGAAATCGCGCCTCACCGGCTGGAAGACCGCGCCGCCGCACCAGATGCTGCGCCCAGTCGCGCCGGCGCCGCTCTGGGCCTGTTATTTCGTCTATCTGCCCGAAGGCGGGCTGACTCCGGCGCATCTTTTCACGCTGGCGCGGCTCCGCACAGGCCCGCGCAAGATCCTGGCGGTTTGCGCAGCGCCAAGCGTGGAGGCGGTGCCGGCCGAGCTGAATGAACTGGCCGATGCCCTGATCTGGAAGGGGCTCTCCGGCTATGATTTCTCCGCTTACGCGATCGCCCTGCGCGCCATCGCCGCCGCTTCGCCGGGCGCCGATCTGCTGGTGCTCAACGACAGCGTCCTCGGCCCCTTCGCCAATGTCGAGCCGATGCTCAGCGAGGCGCCCTGGGCGCTGACCGGATTCACCGCCTCGGCCATGTTCGAGAACCATATCCAGTCCTACGCCTTCGCGCTGCGCGGCGTCACTGCGGCGACGGTCGCCGCGTTGGCCGAGGTGCTGCCGGAGGGCCGCGCCTGCGACCGCTATCGCGATGTCGTCAATCTGCAGGAGACCCGCTTCGCCCGGGTCGCGGCGGGGTCGATGAGCGTCGGCGCGCTCTTCCATGCCGAAGGCGGCGACCCCTCGCTCGACGCGGCCCAGCAGCTGCTCGAGCAGGGCTTCCCGTTCCTCAAAAGGTCATTGCTCGGCCGCTATGCCGATCATCAGGACGAGGCCGCGCTGCGGGCCTTCCTCGAGGCGCGCGGGCACCCGCTCTAGGTCAGCCGGGCCGGCGTGCGCGCACGTCGATCTGGTACCAGAAGAGGTGGCGGACAGGGTGGAGCAGCCCCAGCATCAGCTTCTTGACGCCGCGCAAAGGCGCCAGCCGCCTCACCGAAATCAGCTCCGCGCCCGCCGCCTCGAACAAGGCGCCATAAGTGCGCGGGGTGAACCAGCGCAAATGGGTGCGGTCCATCGCTCCGAAATCCGCATAGTCGAAGCGGCCCCGGACCAGATTGAGGACGATCCGGTAGTGGGAGACGTTGGGCGAACTGGCGTAGATCATGCCGCCGGGCTTCAGCAGGGCAATCAGCTTGCGCAGCACCGGCTCCGGATCGACCAGATGCTCGATCACCTCCGAGCAGATCAGGGCGTCGAACGTGCCCGGCGCATAAGGCAGATCGAGCGTGGCGACGTCGCCGACATGGACTTCGGTCAGCACCTTGCGGGCGTCCGCCGCGGCCGGCTCGAACATCTCGATGCCGACATAGGTGCCGCATTTGCCTTCGCTGAGCGCCAGCGCGCCGGTGGCGCCATTGCCGCAGCCCAGCTCCAGGATCGCCGCGCCCGGATCCGCGGGCAAAGCGGCGACATAATCGCGCCGCGCCGAGGTGAAATATTCCTCGCGCTTGGTTGCATAATCGCCGCCGAGATAGGCGCCGCCGCTCATGCTTCGGGCTCCGCGCGCGGGCCGCGGCGCGTGGCGAGCGCGGCGAGCCGCTTCAGCTCCGGCACCAAAGGATGGCGGATCAGGACGGCGAGCGCCAGCCAGAGGCCGATTCCGGCGGCGACCGCGCCGGCCAGAGCGAGGGGATGGGTGCGCTCCGACCAGTCCGTCCACGCCATGAGCATCAAAGGCGGCGCCACCGCGCCCAGAGTCAGCAGGAAGCTGGCGGCGAAGGCGCGCCACATTTCGCGGGTAGTGATGCCGGCGAGCCGCTTCATATGCGAATGATAGAGCAGGAAGCCGGCCAGACAATCGATGATCCGCCCGATCGCGGCGGCGGTGAGGCTGATCGAGGCGCCGATCGTGAAGGCCGTGAGGCTCAAACCGGCGCGCACTCCCTCGATCTTGGTCTGCCGCGCCGTCTCGTCCTTCAGCACGAACAGCTCCCAGTTCATGCCGAAGCCCACGGCGATGACCTGGGCGATCATCAGCAGTGACAGCGGCGCGGCGGCGGCCAGCCATTGCTCGCCATAGAGGATGAAGATGGCCGGCTTCGCCAGCACCGCCAGGCCCAGGAGCAGCGGCCACATCAGGGCGGTCAGCAATTCCAGGCTGCGCAGGAACGTCTCCCGGATCGCGCCGCGCTCGCGATGGTCCTTCGACATCTGCACGAAGGCGACCCGGGTCGCGGTGCCGAACAGGTTGAAGAAGATCATGTCGGAGATCTGCGTCGCCCTTGTGTACAGGCCGAGGGGGGCGAGGCCCTGCAGGCGGCCGAGGATCACTTCGCTGACCCGCTGCACCAGCAGGGCGAGACCGCTGATCGTCAGCATGCGGAGGCCGAAAGCGGTCACTGCCCGCCAATGCGCGAGCGACAGCCGCAACGAGGCGTGATGGGCGGCGAGGATGTTGTAGGCGATCGCGCTGAACGCGCTGCCGGCGACCACGCCCCAGGCAAGCGCCATGTAGCTATGGCCCAGCCAGGCGAGGGAAACCATGCATGTCGCGTTGACCGCCGCCGCGCCGCCGGTGATCAAGGAGATCGGCTTGAACCGCATCTCGCGCTGGAGCAGCGCGCTCGGGCGAAATTCGAGCGCCATGAACAAAGGCCGCAGCGCCAGCAGCCGCAGCACCTCGCCGACGCCGGGCGACCCGAGAAAGCGGGCGGCCGGGAAGCTGAGCAGGAAGATGAGCGCGGCGAGCGTGGCATAGAGGATCGCATTGACCGTGAAGGCGGTGTCGATCTTGGCCGGCTCGAGCTCGAGCTCGCGGACGATATAGGCGTTGGTGCCGACCGCGGCGAGGATGTTGACGATGCCCGCGCTCGCATAAGCGATCGCGAAAATCCCGACCTCGGCCGGAGTCAGCAGGCGGGCGATGACCAGCCAGGCGAGGAACAGCAGGAAAGCGGCCGTGAACTGCCCGGAAAAGGCCCAGGCCAGCGAGCGCCGGACCGACATGCTCAACCCCTCCGGCCGGCGCGGACCGCGAACAGGGGAACCGGGTCGGGCATAAGGGAAATCCAGCCAGAGCGTGCAGAAAAGGACAGACGGGCCGGCCGCGCGGGCGCGCCAGCGCCGGCCCTGCCTAGCAAAGCGACCGGCAATGTCCAGCACCGGCCACGCGCGGCTTGCGTCCGCCTGCCCGGCCCCGCATGACGCTGGCATGGCCGCGGTCCGGATCGTCATCGTGAACTGGAACAGCGGCCTCTGGCTCGGCCGCTGCCTTGCGTCCATCGCCGCGCATGGCGGCGACGCGGTGGAGCGGGTGGTGGTCGTGGACAATGGCTCCACTGACGGGTCCCTCGATGTGGCGGTACCGGGCCTGGAGCTGGAGATCATCCGCACCGGCGCCAATCTCGGCTTCGGCAAGGCCTGCAATCTCGGCGCCGCCGGGGCCACCACGCCCTATCTGCTGTTCCTCAACCCGGATGCGGCCCTGCACGAGGGCACGCTGGCGGCGGCCTTGGCCTTCATGGAGTCCGTTGAGGGCGCCGGGGCCGGGGTGTGCGGAATCCGGCTCGTCGGCGAGGATGGAGCGACCCAGAAACATTGTGCCCGCTTGCCCGGCGCGCGCAGCTTCATCGGCGCCGCGACGGGCCTCGGCTCGCTGCTCCCGCGGCTGTTCCCGCCGATCCCGCTGACCGAGTTCGATCATGAGACAAGCCGGCCGGTCGACCATGTGATCGGCGCCTTCTACCTGATCCGGCGGTCCCTGTTCGAGGCGCTGGGCGGCTTTGACGAGCGCTTCTTCGTCTATCTCGAGGATCTCGACCTGTCCCGCCGCGTGCACGCGAGCGGGGCGGCGATCTGGTACCGGGCCGACGCCACGGCCTTCCACAAGGGCGGCGGCACCTCCGAGCAGGTGAAGGCGCGGCGGCTTTATTATGCCTTGTCCAGCCGCCTGCTCTACGCCGGCAAGCATTTGCGCTTCGGCGGGGCGCTTTCCGTGGCGCTGGCCACCTTGCTCGCCGAGCCCTTCGCGCGGCTGCTGCGCGCGCTCGTCCGGCTGTCGCCGCGGGAGGCCGGCGCGACCCTGCACGCTTATGGCCTGCTCTGGCTGGCCTTGCCGAGGGTCGTGCGCGGCAAGCGAGTCCGGCCATGAGGACGGGGCGCCGCCTTGCGTCCCGGGGGTCGGCTGGCTATGCCCCGTCGGCGGGGGCGGTCTCGATCCAGGCCGCCCGACGATTTGGGCAAGCCTTTGATTCTTCAGCTACTTGGGGACTCCTTTTGAGAGTGTTCACCCCGGAATGACCGTCGCATCGACCTTGGGCCGTGCCTGGGCAAAGGCGCGCGGACCGGACCGGAAGGCGGATCCCTATGCCTGGCGGCATGTCGGCTATTGGCGCTGGTTCGTCCTCATCGCCCTCGCTTTGCTGGGCGGGTTCGCGTCGGGCTATCGCTGGTTCGGCTTCGGCAGGGATTATTACGACTATCTGATGGCCTATGCGAATGTCGAACCGACATTCTTGCTCACCTATTCGCGGTTCGAGCCAGCCTACAACGCCCTCTCCTGGCTGTTCAAGATCGTCCTGAACTTCGATTACGAGCCCTTCGCCGCGATCCTGGTCGCGGTGGGCCTGATCATGAAACTCTACCTGATCCACCGCTATCTCCGCTATGCGTGGATGGCGACGATCGTCTATTTCCTGCTCCTCTATCCGCTGCACGATTATACGCAGATCCGGGTCTCGATGGGCATCGCCTTCGGCTTCTGGGCGATGCAGTTCATGCTGTCGCGGCGCTGGCTGATGGCCGCGCTCGCGCTCGCGGTCGCCGTCCTGTTTCACTATACGATGCTGGTCTTCATCGGGGCGCTGCTGGCGGCCCTGATCATCCCCAACCGGAACTGGGTGATCGCCGGCACGATCGTCGGCGTGATCACCCTGGTCCTGTCCGAATCCCTGCTGAACCTGGTGACCCTGTTCGCGGGCTGGTTCAACCCGCTGGCCGACCTCTACACGAACCAGATCGCGCGCGGCCTGCTCGACCAGAATGTGAGCCTGATCTCGGCCTTCAACATCCCGCTCTATTGCGCGCTGGTCGCCTCGGTCATGTACCGGTGGTTCGACGAGGACCGCTACCGGCGGGTGACGGCCTTGCTCGCCATGTTCTCCGTGCTGGTGATGCTGCTCTTCCTGAGCCTGCCGATCTTCGCCCACCGCCTGCGCGAGGTGTTCATGCTGGCTTTCATCCTCTTCGCCTTCCGCGACGCGCGGCGCGAGATGGAATGGGCCCCGGCCGTCTTCATCTTCCTCGCCTCGCTCATCAGCTTCGCCGCGGCCATGGAGGACGGCGTCATCACCTTGTGGTGACGGCCCGGCGATGCGGATCCTTGCACTCACCAAATATGGGCCGCTCGCCGCGAGCACGCGGCAGCGCTTCCTGCAATATAAGCCGTTCCTCGCCGCTCACGGCGTGACGCTCGACATCGAGCCTTTGCTCGGTGACGACCGGCTCGCGCAGGTCGACGGCCGGGCCGGCGGGCGCCGCAAGAATCTGCTCGGCCTGGCCGGCCTCTACCGCAAGCGGCTCGCGGCGCTCCGCCGCGCGCGGGACTATGATCTGCTCTGGGTCCAATATGAGCTGTTCCCCTATCTGCCGGGCCTGTTCGAACGGCTGGCGGGGCGGGCGAGGGTGCCGGTGGTCGTCGACTATGACGATGCCATCTTTCACCTTTACGACCGGCACCGGCGGGGCCCTGTCCGGGCGCTGCTGGGGCGCAAGCTGGAGCCGCTGCTGCGCCGGGCCGCGGCCTGCATTTGCGGCAATGATTATCTGCTCGATTATGCGCGGCGCTTCTGCCCGGCGAGCGTGCTGATCCCGACCGTGGTCGACACGGACAGCTATCGCCCGGCCGAGGCGCCGCCCGCCGTGCCGCGCGTGGGCTGGATCGGCACGCCGACCAACTGGCAGAATGTGATGCCGTTGCTGCCCGCCATCCTGCCGGAGATAGAGCGGCATGGCGGTGAGCTGAGGGCGATCGGCGCGGGCGCCGGGGCGCAGCCGGCGCCGGGCCTGGTGCTGGCCGACTGGCGCGAGCCGGAGGAAATGGCCGAATTGCAGGCGATGAGCGTCGGGATCATGCCGTTGCTCGACGCGCCCTTCCAGCGCGGCAAATGCGGCTACAAATTGATCCAGTATATGGCCTGCGGCGTGCCGGTCATCGCCTCGCCCGTGGGCGTGAACGCGTCGATCGTGAACGACCGGGGCGCCGGCCTGATCGCCGAAAGCCCGGCGGAATGGGTCGCGGCGCTGGACCGGCTGCTGTCGGACGAGGGGCTGCGCGCCGACATGGGCGCGGCCGGCCGGGCCACGGTGGAGGAGAAGTTTTCACTGGCTGCGCATCAGCCGCGTCTGCTACGCACCCTGCTCGATGCCGCGCAGGGCCGCCCGGCCGGCGAAGCGGCCTGACGCGGCCGGACAGGCACATGCCGGACAGCCCCATGGACGTCACCCTCGACCTGGTCCCGTTCTCCGCGGAGATACGCGACGCCTATCTGAGCCTGCTGCCGGAGCAGGAGGCCGACGTGGCGCGGGGCAAGCTCGACTGGAAATTCCTCCGCCATCCCGCCGGGCCCGGGCTGATCGCGCGGGCGCGGGAGGGCGAGCAATTGCTCGGCGTGAACGCCTTCATGGCCGCCGCCATCGACGCGGACGGCGAGAGGCTGGCCGGCTATCAGTCGATGGACACGATCGTAACCCCGGCGGCGCGCGGCAAGGGCATTTTCAACCGGCTGGTGAACTGCTTCTACGACCAGGCGGATGCGGACCTGCTCTACGGTTTTCCGAACATGAGCTCGGCGCCCGGCTTTTTCGGCAAGCTCGGCTGGACCTCCTTCGGGCTGGTGCCGATGCTGTTCCGACCCTTGCGCACCGGGCTGATGCTGAAGCGGATCGCCCGCTTCATGCCGGACCTGCCCGTGCCGGTCCTCGCCGGACCGCACCGGGAGGCAAAGAGGATCGATCGGTTCGGGCCGGAGGCGGCCGAGACCTGGCGCCGCTTCGCCGCCGGCGGGATCGGTTGCGCGGTGGCGCGGGACGAGGCGTTCCTCAACTGGCGGCTCGCCGACCATCCGACCGAGCGTTACCGGCTGTGGCAGGCGCCCGACGGCGCCTTCGCGGCGAGCAATGTCACCGACAAGCATGGCGGCCGGATCGGCTATCTGATGGAGGCGGTGGGGGAGCGGCGCTCGCTTGCCCCCCTCATCGCGACAGCGCTGCGCGACATGAAGGCGGACGGGGCCGAGGTCGCCTTCGCCTGGTGCCCGAACCATGCGCCCAATTACCGCGCCTATCGCAAGGCCGGCTTCTATCCGCTGCCGGGTCGCCTGCGGCCGATCCAGATCAATTTCGGCGCGCGGCTGCTGCGTGGGGCCCGGCCTTCGGCGGCCGACGGCGCGCGCTGGTACATCAGCTATCTGGATTCGGACACGGTCTGATGGCGGGGCGCTTCATCCTGTCCTTCGACTGCGAGGGCAAATGGGGGGTGGCGGACCATCTCACCCCCGGCCATGACGCGCAGCTGTCGGGTGCCCGCCTCGGCGAGGCCTATCGCCGGATCGCCGAGCTGCTGGCCCAATTGCAGGTCCCGGCCACCTTCGCCTTTACCGAATTGCTGCTGCTGGAGCCGGACGCGCTGGCCGCCTTGCCGGGCGCGGAGATCGCCGCGCTTCTGCCTTATACGAAGGCCGCCTTCGCCGAGATCGCGGCCGGGCGGACCGACGGCTGGTCGTTGCCCGAAGCGGCGGCGCTCGTTGCCGGGGAGCATGAGATCGCCACCCATGGCGTGACCCATGTGCCCTGGGGCGAGATCGACGCCGAACAGGCCCGGTTCGAGCTGTCGCTGACCGAACGGCCCGCGGGGCGCACCTTCATCTTCCCGCGCAACCAGGTCGCCCATGTCGACGTCCTCGCCGCGCACGGCTTTTCGGGCTACCGGCTCGGGCCGCCACGCCGGTCGCGCGCCCTGTCCCTGCTGCAGGAGGTCAATCTCGGCGCCAAAGCGGAGCCGGTGCCGCCGGCCGCGGTGCCGCAGGCCATTCCGGCCGGCTATTTCATCAACTGGCGCGCCGGCCCGCGCCGGCTGGTTCCGCCCGCCATCACAAGGCGTCGCGCCCGGCGCATCCTGGAGGATGCCGCGCGGACCGGCGGTGTCGCCCATTTCTGGACCCATCCGGAGAATATCGCCTCGGCTCCCGACACGTTGGTGAACCTGCGCGCCATCGTCGAGGAAGCGGCGCGGCTGCGCGCGGAGGGGCGGATCGAGATACAGACCCAGAAGGATTTCGTCGACGCGCTGGCGGGCGGCGGTGAGGAGCAAAGACCATGTGCGGCATAGCGGGCTATTGGTCCCCGGCCCGGCCCGCCTCGGAGGGATTGTTGACGGCGATGATCGACCGGCTCGCCCATCGCGGCCCGGACGACAGCGGGACGTGGCTGGACAAGGAAGCGGGGGTCGCGCTCGGCCAGCGCCGGCTGTCGATCATCGATCTCTCGCCGGCCGGCCACCAGCCCATGGCCTCGCCCTCGGGCCGCTTCGTCGTCACCTATAATGGCGAAATCTACAATTACCGGGAGCTGCGCGCCCAATTGGAGGCGGCCGGCGCCGCTCCGGCCTGGCGGGGCCATTCCGACACCGAAGTGATGATGGCTGCCTTCGACCATTGGGGCGTGACCGGCACGCTCGAGCGGTTGAACGGCATGTTCGCCATCGCCTTGTGGGATCGGGAGCGGCGCTGCCTGATCCTCGCCCGCGACCGGCTGGGCGAGAAGCCGCTTTACTACGGGCGGATGGGTCAAAGCCTTTTGTTCGGTTCCGAGCTGAAGGCGCTGACCGCGCATCCGGACTGGGCAGGCGAGCTGGACCGGAGCGCGCTCGCCGCCTTCCTGCGCTACAATTATGTCCCGGCGCCGCTCAGCATCTGGCGCGGCATCCACAAGCTGCCGCCTGCCGCCTATGTCGAAATCACCGACGGCGGCCGCACCATCGGCGAACCGCGCCTCTATTGGGATTTCGCCGGGGCGGCCGCCAGGGGCGCCGCCGCGCCGCGCAGCGACGGCCCCGAATTGCTGGACGAGCTGGACCGGCTGCTCAGGGAATCGATCCTGCAGCGGATGGCGGCCGACGTTCCGCTCGGCGCCTTCCTGTCCGGCGGCATCGATTCCACTTTGACGGTGGCTTTGATGCAGGCCCAGTCGGCGCGCAAGGTGAAGACCTTCACCATCGGCTTCGCCGACCCATCCTATGACGAGGCGCCGTTCGCCGCATCCGTCGCGGCCCATCTCGGCACCGAGCATACGGAACTCCGCGTCGAGGCGGCAGACGCTTTGGCCCTGGTGCCGGAGCTGCCGAACATCTGGGACGAACCTTTCGCCGACAGCTCGCAAATCCCCACCCATCTGGTCAGCCGCCTGGCCCGCCAGCACGTGACCGTCGCTTTGTCCGGCGACGGCGGCGACGAATTGTTCGGCGGCTATAACCGCTATGCGCTGGCCCCCCGGCTGATGGCGATGAGCGCCCGGCTCGGGCCGACGCTCTCCGGCCTGGTCGCCGGGCTCAGCCGCTCGCGGACCGGCCTCGCCGCCGCGACCGGCCTCGCCCGGATGCTGCCGCGCTCGCGCCGCCCGCTCGCGCTCGCCGATCGGCTGCCCAAGATCGGCCATGCCATGGAGGCCGGCTCGGCGGAGGAATTGTACCGCCGCCTGGTCTCGCTGAACGACCATCCGGAACGCTTCGTCCTCGGCGGCGACGAGCCGGCTTCGGCCGAGGGCGATCCCGTCTTTCCCGACGTTCGCCAGGCGATGATGTACCGGGACACCATCTCCTATCTGCCGGACGACATCCTGGTAAAGGTCGACCGGGCGAGCATGGCGGTCGGCCTCGAGGCGCGGGCACCGTTCCTCGACCATCGCGTCGTCGAATTTGCCTGGCAGATGCCGATGGAGGCGAAGATCAGCGGCGGGGTCGGCAAGCAGGCGCTGCGCAGCCTGATCGACCGCCATGTCCCGCGCCGGCTGATGGAGCGGCCCAAAATGGGCTTCGGCCTGCCCATCTCCGCTTGGCTCACCGGGCCGCTGCGCGGCTGGGCCGAAGCGCTGCTCGACGAAAGGCGGCTCCGCGAGGAGGGCTTTTTCGCGCCGGCCGCGGTGCGCGCCCTCTGGGCCGATCATCTGCGCCGGGGCGGGCGCCACCATCAGCTCTGGGCGATCCTGATGTTTCAGGCCTGGTGGGCCGGCCAGGGCCGTCAGGCCGCGGCGGACGTGGAAGACCGGGCGCCGATCACCGCCAATGGCTGAGCCGATCCGTTCGCTTGCCCTGATCTCGAGCAGCGCCCCGTCGCTGACGAACTTTCGCGGGCCGCTGATCGCGGCGCTCGTGCGCGCCGGCGTGAAGGTCTGGGCGCTCGCCCCGGATCTCGACGCGGACGAGCGGGCCAAGGTGATGGCACTCGGTGCCGAGCCGGTCGATATCTCGCTCGACCGGGCGGGGATGCGGCCGTTTCGCGATCTTGCCGACTATCACCGGCTCACCAGGGTGCTGCGCCGCCTCCGGCCGGACGCGAGTTTCGCTTATTTCATCAAGCCGGTCATCTATGGCAGCCTCGCCGCGCGCCGCGCCGGGGTACCGCGCCGCTTCGCCTTGATGGCGGGCATGGGCTTCGTGTTCACGGCGGGCGATGGCGGCGGCGGTCTGAAGCGCGCGTTGCTCCGGCGCGGCGTCACGCAGCTTTATCGGCGCGGGCTCGGGGCCTGCGAGACGGTGTTCTTCAACAATAAAGACGATCTCGCCCAGCTCGCCGAAGCGGGGCTGATCGACCCGGCCAGAGGCGTCGTTACGGGTGGCACGGGCGTGGACCTCACCCGGTTCGCCGCCGCGCCGCCGGTGACCGGCCCGTTGCGCTTCCTGATGATCGCCCGGCTGCTGCGCGAGAAAGGCGTGGCCGAATTTGCGGCGGCGGCGCGGATCGTGAAGGCGAAGCACCCGGAGGTGGAGTTTCATCTCGCCGGGGAGGTGGACGTCAATCCGGGGGCGCTGTCCCGCGACGAAGTCCAGGCCTGGCAGGCGGAGGGCCTGCTGATTTGGCACGGGCAGGTTGCCGACGTGCGCCCCTTGATCGCCGAAAGCAGCGTCTACGTCCTGCCGTCCTGGCGCGAGGGCAAGCCCCGCTCCACGCAGGAGGCGATGGCCATGGCGCGGCCGGTGGTGACGACCGACGCGGTCGGCTGCCGCGACACGGTCGAGGAGGGCGTGAACGGCTACAAGGTGCCCGTGCGCGATCCGCCGGCGCTGGCCGGAGCGATGCTCCGCTTCGTCGAGTCGCCCGAGCGGATCGCGCCGATGGGGCAGGCGAGCCGGGCCATGGCCGAGGCGATGTTCGACGTGGACCGGATCAACGCCCGGATCCTCGGTGCGATGGGGCTGGGTTAGAGCTTCAGCCGCTTGAACACGGGCTCCGGGATTGCGCGAATGATCGTCATGATCGGGCGCCAGGCCGCCTTGGCATAGATTTCGTTGCGGCCCCTGATGTGCGCCCTGAGCACGGCGCGGGCGACCGCGTCCGGCTTGGCGGTGAGCGCGCCGGGCAGCTTCATGCCCTCGGTCATCCTGGTGTCGACGAAGCCGGGCTTCACGGTCAGCACCTGGATCTTGTTGGGCGCCAGCCGGTTGCGCAGGCCGGAGAGGAAGGCGGTGAAGCCGGCCTTGGCCGAACCATAAACGAGGTTGGAGCCGCGGCCCCGGTCCCCCGCCACCGAGCTGATCCCGATCAGGGCCGAGCCCGGCGCGGTCATCACCCGCGCGGCGGCGAGCAGATAGCGTGACGGGCCCTCATAATTGGTCGCCATGATGCGGGCGGCGAGGGCGTCGTCCGCGACCGCCTCGTCCTGGTCGCCGAGCAGGCCCGCGACCATGATCAATGTGCCGGGGGTGGCGCTGAGGCGAGCGAAGAAGGCGTCGGGCTTGCCATCGGTGACGTCGAAGGCGACGGCCTCGGCGGCGATAGTGTGGCGGAGCCTCAGGTCGGCGCAATCGGCCTCGAGGCTGCCGGGATCGCGGGCGCCGAGAATCAGGTCGCAGCCTTGCGCGGCATAGGCACGGGCGAGGGCGCGGGCGATGTCGGACCGGGCACCGAGGATCAGGACGGGGGACAAGGGCTTGGGCATCAGATCTCCAGGCGCTCCGATTGCAGGGATCGGAAGGCGCCGTCCAGCCCCCAGTCCCGCCTGATCGCACGAAAGCGGTCGAGCTTGTCGTAACCTGAGGCGAAGGCGGCGGCGCCGACCCGCGAATCCTTGGCCAGATAGAGGCGGCCGCCGCTGGCGACGACGATCTCGTCCAGCCGCAGCATCAGCGCCAGCGCCTTGTCCGAGGCCGGGAAGTCCAGCGCGAGCGTGTAGCCCTCCATCGGGAAGGAGAGCAGGCCGAAGCTTTGCGGCCCCATCCGCTTCAGCACGGCGAGGAAGGAGCCCAAGCCGGCGCCGGAGATCAGCTCGAGCAGGCCCGCTATGCCCTGCCGGCTCGTGGCGAGCGGGAGCACGCACTGATATTGGATGAAGCCGCGCTTGCCGTAGATCCGGTTCCACTGGCCGATCGAATCGAGCGGATAATAATAAGCGTCGAGATCGACCAGCGCCTCGCCGTCCTTGTGAGCGCGGTAATAGACCTGGTTGAACAGGCGCACCGAAAGCGGGCCGAGCGCGAAGGAGGGGAAGTCGAAGGGCACTTTCTTCGTGCCCCGCTTGCGGCTCTCCAGCGGCTCCCCGGTGCGCCTGGCCGTAAGCTCCCCGGCCCGCGCATGCTCACCGAGGAAGATGACCGAGCGGCCGAGGCCGCGCCCGCTGGCAAGGCAATCGATCCAGCCCACCGAATAGGTCCAGTCGAGCGCGCCCTCGAACAGGTCGAAGGCGGCGTCGAGATTGGCCGCGCGGAAGGTGCGCTGGCGCATCTGCGCGGTCTCGACCCGCTTCATCCGGAAGGCGGCGCGCAGGACGAGGCCGGCGAGGCCCATGCCGCCGCAAATGGCGGCGAACAGGTCCGCATGCCCGGTCTTGCTGCAACGGAGCACGCGGCCGTCGGCCAGCGCCACCTCGACCCACTCGAGGTGGTCACAGAAGCTGCCGTCTCTGTGATGATTCTTGCCGTGCACATCGGCGGCGATCATCCCGCCCACCGTCACGAACTTGGTGCCCGGCGTGACCGGCACGACCCAGCCGCGCGGCAGGAAGAGCGCGAAAATCTCGGCCAGCGACAGGCCCGCCTCGCAGGTGAGCAGGCCGGTCCCGGCATCGAAGCCGAGCAGCCGGTCCATCGCGCCCGTCTCGACCGTGAGCGCCGGGTTGAGGCTGGCATCGCCATAGGAGCGGCCGAGGCCGCGCGCGATCAGGCTGGGCGCCTCGGCGGCCAAGGCCGCGGCCTCGGCGGTCTCGCGCGGGCGGGTCACCCTGCATTCGGCGACCGGATAGCGGCCCCAGCCGGAGAGGCGCTCCAGCCGTCCCGGCGGGGTCAAATCGCGACCCCGACCACGGCCGCGGTGCACAGAGCGACGACCCAGCTGGCCCGGTCGGTGAAGGCGAAGATCAGCGGGTCGTCGTGCAACTCGTCCCGGTTGGCGAGGAGCAGGACCCGGCCGATCCAGTAGAGCAGGAGCGGGCAGATCAACCAGATCCGCTCGGGATGGGTGTAGAGCCGCTGCACTTCAGGGCTGCTGATATAGAGGGCGACGACGAGCACCGCACCCACCCCGGAGGCGGCGCCGAGCGCGAGCAGGACCGGCAGGTCCGCCGCCCTATAGCCACGGCCGAGCAAAGCCTCCTCGCTGCCATTCGCCGCGCGCCTGACCAGCTCAGAGCAGCGCTTCACGATCGCAAGCGCGAGGAACAGGAACAGGCAGAACATGAGCAGCCAGGGGGATTGCCCGACATTGACCGCCGCGACCCCGCCGAGGACGCGGATCGTATAAAGCATCCCGAGAACGATCACGTCGATCAGCAGGCGCCGCTTCAGCACTAGGGAATAAGCCAGGGTCAGGCCGACATAGAGGCCCAGTACCGCGCCGAACCAAAGCGGCAGGAAGAAGGCCCCCGCCGCCGCGCCCGCCATGAGCAGAAGCGCGAGCGGCGGACCGTGGGCGACCGGGATGCGGCCGGAGGCGAAAGGGCGGTTGCGCTTGCGCTCATGCTCGCGGTCGCCCGGCAGATCGAGCAGGTCGTTGACGACATAGGCGCTGGAGGCGGCGAGGCAGAAGCAGAGGAAGGCGATCAGGGTCTGGCGGATGCTCGCCCAGTCATAGGCATGGCCCGCGACCATCGGCAGGAAGACCAGGAGGTTCTTCGCCCATTGGTAGGTCCGCAGGCTGGCCAGATAGTCGGCCAGACGCGGGCGAGGCGCGGCGATATGCTTCGCTTCGGGGAAGCTGCGGCGGGCGCGGGCGGCGAAGCCCTTGGGGCCGACCACCAACGCCTCGCGGGCGGCGCGCCAGACCGGATAGTCGACCATGCCGTTGCCGGCATAGTCGAAGCCGCCCTCGCCAAACGCCTCGACGAGCCGCGCGGCCTTGCGCGCACCGCTGAGATTCACGTCGCCGTCGGTGGCGAAGATGCCCGTTATGCCGCCGATCCGGGCGGCGATCGCCTCCACCTGGCTTTTGTGCGAGGCGGAAGCGAGCCAGACCGGGCGGCCCTCGTCCTGCGCCGCGCGGATCGCGGCCACCACCTCGTTGTTGAGCGGCAACGTGTCGGCGGCGCAATCGACGCGCCCGGCCAAGGCCGCCTTCAGCCGTGGCTTGCCGGCGAAGGTCCAGCTGACCAGCCGCCAGCTTTCGAACGGGTGGCGGGCCACGAACTGCAAAGCGGTCTCGTGCAGGATGTCGGTGCGGAGCAGCGTGCCGTCGACGTCGACAACCAGCGGCACGGCCGCGTCCTTCGGGGCGGATGCGCGGCTCAAGAGGCCGCCCCCGCGAAGCTGAATTTCTTGTGGCCCCAATAAGCCGTGAGGATCGGGCTGGCCAAGCCGATGGCATGGGCGATCTCGTCCGCATGCCAGGTGAAGCCGATGGCCGGGAAGAGGTAGCTTTCGAGGCCGACGCTGACCAGGAAGACCTGGGCGAGGGAGAGGAGATTGACGATGACGAAGCGGCTATATTGCCGCTTCCAGGGCCCGTCCGACGCCTTGAACACATAGGCCCGGTTGAGCAGGAAGGCGGTCGTCATCGCGACCAGATAGGCCAGGACGACGGCGACCTTGAAGCTCGTCCAATAGTCGATCACCAGCCGGGAGACGAAATTCACCCCAGCCGCGAAGCCGCCGATGACGACGAAGGTGATGAACTCGCGGCGGTTGCTCATGCCGGGGCCTGGCCGGCGCGCTCGGCCATTTCCTTACCCAGCCGGACGCTTTCGGAAATGCCCCGGTCCTCGGGATAATAGAAGCAGGTGTCGGCGATCTGCAGGCCGGCGATCGGCGTCTCCACCGGCGGCAGCATGGCGGCGAAGCCGGGCTCGCAGACGGGCTGGGCATGTTTCAGCCGGCCGACATAGGTGCCGACCACATCCTCCCGGGTCAGCGCCGGATTGACCCGCTGCAAATAACCGAAGGCCTCGTCGGTCAAGCGCGCGTCGGGCCAGGAGAATTTCGGGTTCGTCACCGGCATATAATAAGGCACGAAGACGATCGTGTCGTCCATCGGGCGAAGATTGGAGAATTCGATGATGCCGGGAATCTCGATGCCCGGCTCGCTGATATTCACCCAGAAATGCGGCGTGACCGATGTCTTCAGTTTGAAGAGCAGGCAGACGACGCCGATATTGGGAATGGCGCGGTATTTTGCCTTCCAGGCCTCCGGCAGGTCCGGGACCATGTCGGGGACGAGCGGGGTCGGCACGGTGGCGATCACCGCGTCGGCGGCAAAGGTCTCGCCGCCCGCGCGGACGCCGGTGACCCGGCCATTCTCGGTCAGCACCTGTTCCACGGGCTTGCTTAAGCGGATCGCGCCGCCCAGCGCCCCGATCCGCTCGACCAGCCGGTCGACCAGGGTCTGGCTGCCGCCCTCGATATAGCCGAGCTGCTCCTCGAAGAGCGACTTGCGCGACCGGCCGATCCTTTTGACGCGGGTCCAGATCCAGGCCGCCGAGATATTATCGGCATATTCGTAGAATTTCAGGTCGAAGAGCGGCTTCCAGAGCTTGTCATAGACTTTCTGCCCGCTCCAGCGGACGATCCATTCGCGCGCCGATTGCGTCTCCAGCGCGTCCCAGCGCTCCCTCCTGGTCGAAACGAAGGCGAGCAGGCCGTAGCGCAGCCGCGAAATGAAGGAGACGCCCGGATATTTGAGCAGGGCGATGGGGTTGCCCCAGTCGTGCAGCCGGCCGTCCGAGAACAGACCCATCGTGGTCGCGCGCCAGCGCATGGCATCGCCAAGCCCGATCTCTTCCAGCAGCTCGAAGGTCGGCCGGTCCGCCTTGCAGACGAAATGGTAGAAGCGCTCGATCGACAGGCCGCCAAAATCGAAATGCGCGGCCATGCCGCCGGGTTCGGGCGCGGCCTCGAGCAGGGTGACGTCATGACCAGCCTTCGCCGCATGATAAGCGGCGGCCAGGCCCATGGCCCCCGCTCCGATAACGATGATGCGCGCCACTCAGCCTCCTTCGATCGGGCGGCGGTGTAGACGAAGCGGTCGGCGGCATACAAGCCTCGCCCCGGCGAAGCGGTTGACCGCGGACGGAGACTCGCCGCATGAGAGGCGACACGTGCACCCAGTCGCACCGTTCCGACGCGTTCCGTGAAAAGAGCATAATGAAAAGAGGCGCTTGAGCATGAGCGATGCCGTTCCCCAGAGCCGCATGGCGCAGGTCAGGCAATGGAGTGCTGGGCGCGGTGGTGTCATCCTCGTCAGCCTGCTCGCGGGCCTGCTCCTGCTGCCGCCGGCCAGCCTGCCCGGCCAGGGCCTCGACCCGTCCTGGACGCTCGCGCTGGAGGATGCGGCCCGCCAGGGGCGCCAGTTCGGGCAGGACTTCATTTTCGCCTACGGCCCCCTCGGCGTGCTCACCACGCGGATGTTCGATCCGGGCACCTGGCTGTTCGCTCTGCTGGGCGATTTCGTGCTCACCGGCCTGTTTCTCGTGCCGCTCTTCAGCTGGAGCCGGCGGCCGGCTGTCCTGTTCTTCTACGTGGTCGCGATTCTCGCCGCCACGCTCGCGCCGCTGGCGCTGGATGCGCGGATCGCGCTTGCCTTTCTTGTGGTCTTTTTGCTGGCGGTGCGGGGGCAGCGCGGGGCGGCTTTGCTCGGCGCGGCTCTGGTCTGCCCGTTCCTGCTCTCGAAATTCTCCTATTTCATGATCGCACTGCCTTTGTTCCTGCTGGCCGATGTCCATGGCGCCCTGCGCTTCCGCCAGCTGCCGCTGCTGACCCTCGTCGCGGTGGCGGAGCTGGTGCTCGGCATGCTGCTGACCGGTCATTCGCTCGCCGCCCTGCCGGGCCTGGCGGCGAATATCATGGAGGTGATCTCCGGCTATGGCGGGGCCATGCAGGCCGCGATCGGCGGCATCTATCCTTTGCTCGCGGCCTTTGCGGCCCTGCTGATCATTCTCGGCCTCTGCCTCGTCGCCTTCGTCCGGCGCGGCGCGGTGCTGGCCGGCGAGGGGAAGAGGCTGGTGCCGCTGGCCATCCTTTTCCTCGGCCTTGCCTGGCTTCTGTTCACCGCCTTCAAGATGGGCCACGTCCGGCAGGATCTGCACATCTTCACCACCTGGCACGCCTTCGTGCTCGCCGTGCCGGTGCTCGCCGCCTTCCTCGACCGCGCGGCCGTGCTGCAGCGCCGCGAGCTGATCTTCGCCTTTCTGGTGCTCGGGGGCGCGCTGCTGCCGATCGCGGCGCTGGATGCGGTCAATTATCTGAAGTTCACCAATCCCAGCCCCTTCGCCTATCTGCGCCAGCGCGCCACCGACCTGGTGGTGCGGCCGTTCCAGACCCTGTCCTGGCTGACGCCCGGCCAGTGGCGGTCGATGGCCGAGGGCCGCCGTGCCGCCGAGGCGGAGATTGCGGCCCATCTGCCGGTGCCGGCGCAGGGAACGATGGACGTCATTCCGTTCAACGTCGCCCCGGTCATCGCCTCGGCGGCCGAATATCGTCCCCGCCCCCTGCCGCAGAGCTATGGCGGCTTCACGCCCCGCCTGCAGGCGCTGGACGTCGCCCATTTCGAGAACAGCGCTACGGCGCCGGCCACGCTTTTCTTCCAGCTCGGCGACATTGACGAACGGCTGCCTACGCTCGCGACCGGGCCGTCGCTGCCGGTGATAGCGCGCTGGTATGATGCGGTGGGCGAATCCCCGCTCGGCCTGATCCTTCGCCGCCGGCCCGCCCCGCGCACCGTTCGGGCCGAGCCCGCCGGCGCCGCCGATTTCGCGCTCGGCGACTGGGTCCCCGTGCCGCAGGGCGGCTCGCTGATCGTGGCCCGAGTCGAAATCGGACCGAACCTGCTCGGCCGTGCGCTCGGCTTCCTGGCGCGCGAGCCGATGATCTGGATCACCCTGCGCTTTGCCGGGGGCCGGGAGCAGACTTTCCGCTACATTCCGGGCATGGGCCGCGCCGGCTTCGTCCTCTCGCCGATGACCATGAATGCGGAAGTGCCGGTCACCGCCAGCCCCGCCGCTTTGCGCGCCTCCGCCGCCCTCATCGAGCGAAGCCGTGCGCCCGACGCCGTGGCGGACGTCGCGGCGGTCCGGTTCTCCAGCGCCGGACTCGGCGCCCGCTCCTTCGGGACGGGACGAATCGTCTTCGAGCGGCTGCAGCTTGAACCCGGCTTCACCGCGGCGCTTCATACCGCGACCGCATCGGCTGCTCCTGCGCCTGCTCCTGCTCCTGCGGCCGCAGCACCTGCGCCCACCCGCTGATTGACGGCGCGGGACGAAAAACGGATAGGATCGGCTCATGGGAGCGGAGCAGAACCCGGCAGCACGACGGTCTTTGACCCTTCCCGCGCCGCTCGGCCTCATCCTGGCTTTGCTCGGGCTGACCCTCTTCTTCGTCCTCACCATGGATCTGCGCGTCCGCGTCTATGACGAGGGGCTGATCCTGACCGGCGCGAACGAGGTGGCGGCGGGCGCCGTCCCGCACCGCGACTTCTATGCGAATTACGGCCCGGCGAACTTCTATGTGCTGGCCGGCCTGTTCAAGCTGTTCGGCCCGGGCTTCCTGGTGGCGAGGCTCTGGGACGCCTTGCTCCGCGCGCTGATCGTCGCCACGGTGTTCGGCCTGCTTAGGTCGCGCTGCAGCCGGCCGCTGGCCTTCGCGACCACCTTCCTCGTGCTGCTCCTGCTCTGCCTGCGCGACTATCTGACGCCGAACCTGCCGGTCCTGCTCTGCGCCCTCGTCTCGACCTGGCTGGTCGCGAGCGAAGGCGGGCCCCGGCGGCTGTTGGCCGCGGGGGCGCTGACCGGGCTGGCCGCGCTTTACCGCTATGACAGCGGCTTCTTCGTCATGCTCTCCCATTTCGCCGGCATGGCGGTCCTCGCCTTCACGCAGCCCGGATCGGAAGGGCGGTTCAGCGCCCTCGTCCGCCGCGTCTTCATCTATGCCGCCGGCACCGCGGCCGTCTTCCTGCCCTGCGCCATCCTGCTGCTCGCGGCGGGGGCCGGGCCCGGCTTCTTCAACGACATCGTCGATTATCCGCTGCATTTTTATGCGGCGATGCGGTCGCTGCCTTTTCCGTTACGCCCGTCGCCCGAGATGATCGTCTATCTGCCCTTCCTCGTGCCCGCCGCCTTGATCGCAGGCCTCGTCCTGGCGCGCGAGCCGCTGCGCGCCTTCGCGTCACGGGCGCGGGGCCAGTTCGCTTTCCTTTTGCTGTTCGGTCTGCTTACCGGCGCCTTGCTGATCAAGGGGCTCGTCCGGGTCAGCCTGGATCATATGATGATGGCGATCGTCGCCAGCCTGATCCTGCTCGCCTTGCTGGTGCAGAAAAGGGTGGATTGGGCGCGCCCGCTGCGGCTCGGCATCGGCTTGCTCGCTATGGCGGCGAGCCTGCTCGTCCTGCTCTGCGCGGCGCGCGTCCTGCCCTTCACCCTGCGGGCCGCCGATCGCATGCCGATCGGGGCGCTGCTCGGCCTGGGCCGGGCGCCTGCGGCGGACGGCACGGGACCGGAGATCGCCAATCCGGCGCGGGCCACGGCGCCCGCCACGGGCAGGGCTGCGCCGGGCGAGTTCGCACCGGAGGCACTGTGCGCCGCGGACTATGTCGCGGCCCGGACCCGGCCGGACGAGCGGATCTTCGTCGGCACCATGCGCCACGACAAGCTCTTCGTGAACATGATCGAGCTCTACGCCGCGGCGGAGCGGCGGCCCGGGACGCATTGGTATCATTTCGATCCCGGCCTGCAGACCCGTGCCGACATCCAGGGGCAGATGATCGCGGACCTGGCCCGCAACGATGTGCGCTGGGTGATCCGCGATGCGAGCTTCGACGGCATGGCGGAGCCCAATGCCAGCGCCGTCAGCAGCGGCGTCACTCTGCTCGACGACCATCTGGCCCGAGCCTTCCGTCCCGTCGCGACTTTCGGCCCGCTCTCGGTCTGGGCGCGCAATGATGTGCCGGCGCCGTCCGCCGACACCGGCGCGGACTGCGTGGCCGGCAAGCGCGCCGCGTCAGGGCCGCGCGGCTTCGCTGGCCGGCTGCTCGGCTAGAATTCCAGCGTCACCTTCGAATAGACCGGATGGCCGAAGGTCTCGGCGAGCGCGTCGGCCAGCGGGGTGGATTTCACGCCGAAGATCCCGGGCCAATCGATAATCTCGAAAATGTCCGGGGTCGCGAGCGCCTTCAGCTGCTTGGTGGTGAAGGGCGGATTGCGGCTGACCAGGCCATAGCTCTTCAGCATCAGCCAGAACATGGAATAGGGGATGCGGACGATTTTCGCCTTCGACCCGGTCGCCTGCTTCAGCGCGCGGATCAGGTCGATATAGTCGATCCGCCCCTGCCCGGTGATGTTCCAGGCCCCGATCATTCGGCCGCCGATCGCGGCGATGATGATGTCGCAGAAGTCGCCGACATAGAGGGGCTGACGAAGATAACGGCCGCTGCCGGGAATCGGGAAGACGGGCTGGCGCTGCATGAAGCGGGCGAGCCAGCCGAGATGCTTGCGGTCGAACCAGCCGAACATCAGGGTCGGACGAAGCACCGCCTGCGGGATGCCGGACTTGCGCGCGATCTGCTCCTGCGCTTTCTTGGTCTCGGTGTAATTGTCCACCGCCATCGAGTTCACGACCGAGGAGGAGATGTTCACGAGATAGGGGACATTGTGCGCCTTCGCCGCCGCCATCAGCCGCTCCGTGGCGCGCAGATTGTTGCGGACGAACTCCTCTTTCTCCAGCCCGCCAATCTGGGCATGGCCGCAGACGAGGGCGCCGCAGCCGGCGAGCTTCTCCTCCCAGGCGCCCGGCTCGGCCAGGTCGGCGACGATCACTTCCACGCCGGGATGCTGCTTCGCCAATATCTCCGCATTGTGCGAATTCTTGTCGAGCGCGACGATCCCGGTTGCGCCACGCGCGACGAGGCGCTGAATGAGGTTCTGCCCGACCAGGCCCGCCGCACCGGTGATCACGATCTTTTCCGGCAGGTCCGGCACTTTTCAGGCTCCTCACAGGTTGGAATGGCGGTGCTCTAGAACCCTTCGGCCGGAGGGACTAGACCATGCGGGAGGAAAAGGACCCGGAAGCGACCGATGATTTCGCGGCGACAGCTGATGATCGGCGGGCTCGGTCTGGCCGCCTTGCCGGGCGCGTCCGGGCTGATCGCCGTGCCGCCGGCGGGTGCGGTGCTGGTCACCGCCCATCGCCGCCCCGGAGATCGCGACGACACAGCCGCCTTCGAGCGGGCGCTGGCCACCGGGCGCCCGGTCCATGTCCCGGCCGGGCACTATGAGATTGCCGATTGCCGGCTCGGCAATGGCGCGCGGCTGTCCGGCGAGGGGCAAGCGAGCGTGATCCGGGTGCGGGCGGGCCGGCCGGGCCTGCGCGCGGAAAGCGGCGCGACCGGGCGGTTCCTCCGCGGCCTCGTCCTCCGCGACCTTGTGATCGAGGGCCGGAGCGTCGAGGCCGGCTTTGCCGAGCATGCGCATCTGCTGCGGCTCGACGGGGTCGAGGACGTGCAGGTCGAGCGGGTCTCGTTTCGCGGCTTCCAGGGGGATGGCCTCTATCTCGGCAGCGGGCTCCAGCCGGGCGAGGAAAGGCACAATCGCCGGATCGTGGTCCGCGGCTGCCGGTTCGACGGGATCAACCGGCAGAATCGAAACGCCATTTCGGTGATCGACGGCGACGATGTCCGGATCGAGGGCTGCAGCTTCATGAACTGCACCCGGCCCGACATGCCGGGGCCGATCGACCTCGAGCCGGACGCGCAGGCCTTTGCGGTCATCCGGAAGATACAGGTCATCGGAAACCAGTTTGCGGGCAATGGCGGCAATGTGGGTGAGATCGCGCTGCAGGTCCCGGCCGCCGTCCGGGCGCTGCCGCGGGACATCGTCATCCGCGACAACCGGTTCAGGGACTATCGGGGCACCGGCGCCGAAGTGGCGTTGAACGTGTTCCGGGCCACGGGCGCCGCGGACCCGGACATGGGGGTAGCGATCAGCGGCAATCAGGGGCAAGGCGGGCATGCGCCTTATTCGTTCGTCTCCGCCAAGGGCGTCCGCGCGTCGGGCAATGTCTGGACGGATTATCGGATCGGGACGCTGGTCGGCTGGCGCGACCCGGCCAGCCTCGGGCGCGACATCCAGATCGCCGACCGCTTCGTGCGCTGCGGCGCGGGCGCCGGCGCGGCGATCGCGATCGTCAATGCCGATGGGCTGAGCCTCGACGGCAGCGCATTCATCGATCCGGCCGGCAATGCGGCGGGCGCCACCGCCATCTTGCTCGCTTCGGACGGGCGCAGCCGTCGGCTCTCGCTGCGCGGGGTGACGGTGCGCGGCCGGGGCGCGGGGCTGCGCGCGGTGCGGCGCGATTCCGGCCATCGTCTCGATCCGGGCGGCAATGCGGAGAGCGGCAACGATTTCGGCGGGCTCGCGGCGGACCGGATCGCGCCCTGAACTTGCGACGGCGCGCATTTCCGGCGAAGGACGCAGCGTGCTGAAACGAAGCGTCGAATGGCTGCTGGTGATTGTCGCCGCACCGCTGCTGCTGGTGTTGCTGGCTTTGTTGTCGGTGGTGGTGGCCTGGCGGCTGGGCCGGCCGGTCTTCTTCCGTCAGGTGCGGCCGGGGCGGCACGGCAAATTGTTCACCCTCTACAAGTTCCGGACGATGACCGACGCCCGCGACGCCGAGGGCAGGCTGCTGCCGGATGCGGCGCGGCTGACTCCGTTCGGGCGGTTCCTGCGCTCGACCAGCCTGGACGAGCTGCCGTCCCTGCTGAACTTCGTGCGCGGGGAGATCGCCCTGGTCGGCCCGCGGCCCTTGCTGGTCGACTATTTGCCGCTTTATTCGCCCGTGCAGGCGCGCCGGCATGAGGTGCGGCCCGGCCTGACCGGCTGGGCGCAGGTCAATGGCCGCAACACGCTCAGCTGGGACGACCGGCTGGCGCTCGACATCTGGTATGTCGACAATCGCTCGCTCGGGCTGGACCTGAAGATCATCGCCTTGACGCTGCTCCGAGTGGTGCGGCGCGAGGGCATTACCGGCGAGGGCAGCGCGACGATGACCAGGTTCGAGGGGCCGGGTTCCTAGCGGGAGGCCTCGCTCATCACTTGCTCGAACGCCTCGCCGACGCGGGCGAGGTCGGCGGCGCCGATATTCGGGTGGGTCAGGAACATCAGACTGGTTTCGCCCAGCTCGCGGGCCGCGGGGAGGCGCTGGAGCGGCGCATAGCCGGTGCCCTCGAACGCTTTCTCGAGATAGACTTCCGAGCAGCCGCCATGGAAGAGCGGTGCGCCGAGCGCGTTCACCGCCGCGACGATCCGGTCGCGGCTCCAGCCGTCGCGCAGCCCGTCCGGCCGCACATAAGCGTAATAACGGTAATAAGCGTGGGTCGAGCCCTCGGGCGGCAGCGGCGCGCGCAGGGCCTGCGGAAAGCGGCTGGCAATTTCCTGCAGGAAGAGCGCGTTGCGAGTCCGCGCCGCCGTCCACTCCGCGAGGCGGCGGAGCTGGATCCGGCCGATCGCGGCCTGCACCTCCAGCATCCGCCAGTTGGTGCCGAAGCTTTCGTGCAGCCAGCGGTAGCCGGGCGGGTGCTCGCGCTCATAGACCGCCTCCCAGCTCTTGCCATGATCCTTGAAGGACCAGATGCGCGACCAGAGGTCCGCATCGTCGGTGGTCACCATTCCGCCTTCGCCGCCGGTGGTGATGATCTTGTCCTGGCAGAAGGACCAGGCGCCCGCCGTCCCGATCCCGCCGACCGAGCGGCCGCCATAGGTCGCGCCATGGGCCTGCGCGCAATCCTCGATCACGGCGATGCCGCGGCCCCGCGCCAGGTCCATGATCGGTCCCATGTCACAGGGCCAGCCGCCGAGATGGACGGGGATGATCGCTTTGGTCCGCTCGGTCAGCATCGGGGCGATGGTCGCCGCGCTCAGATTGCCGCTGTCCCGGTCGACGTCGGCGAAGACCGGGGTGGCGCCGATATTCACGACGCAGGACACGGAGGCGATGAAGGTACGCGGGGTGACGATCACCTCGTCGCCCGGGCCGATGCCGAGCCCGTGCAGCACCACGTCCAGCGCGAGCGTGCCGTTGGCGAGGGCGACGGCATGACTGGTGCCCGTCCAGGCGGCGAATTCGCGCTCGAAAAGGCGGCCTTCCTCGCCGGTCCAGTAATTCACCCGGCCACTGCGCAGCAGGCGCGCGACCGTCTCGATCTCTTCCTCGGAGAAAGCGGGCCAGGGGGGGAGGCTGGTGTTGAGCATGGCGGATGCCGCCTAACATGCGCCCGCGGCGGAGCAAAGGGCAGCTCCCGCCCGTTCTCCATCATGCGGGCAGAGAGGGGCCGCGGCGTCATGGCATTGAGGGCAGAGGCGAAAGGCGGTAAAGGCCGCCTTCTTTTGGCGTGGCGCCCGACAGGGGGCGCGGATGGAGCGACATGCGCGTAAGCGGGCAATGCTGGAGCAGGTAACGCAGGCGGCGCTTGGCCTGCCGCGCTCCTCGAAGAAGCTCCTCGCGCTGACGATGGACGGGCTGATCTGTGCGTGGGCGGCCTGGGCGGCCATCTATCTGCGCCTCGGCGAATGGACCATGCTGACGCCCTGGCAATGGGTGGCGGTGGCCTCGGCGGTCACCCTGGGCCTGCCGATCTTCGAGCGGGCCGGCCTCTACCGGTCGGTGTTCCGCTATACGGGTTGGCTGCCCATGCTCAATCTGGTGCGCGCCTGCCTGGTCTTCGGCGCCATCTATTCCATGGTCTTCACCTTCATCGGTGTGCCGGAGGTGCCGCGCACGGTCGGGCTGATCCAGCCGGTGCTGCTGCTCGTCACCCTCGCCGCGTCGCGCGCCGCCGCCCATTATCTGCTGGGCGGCAATTTCCGGCGGATCCGGCCGGAGAAGGAATCGCCCCGGGTGATGATCTACGGAGCCGGCGATGCGGGCCGGCAGCTCGCCTCGGCATTGCGGCGCAGCCGGCAGATGGAGCTGGTCGGCTTCCTTGACGACGACGCGACCTTGCAGGGCGGCATCATCGAGGGCTTCGGCATCCACAATCCGGCCGAAATGCGCCGCCTTGTGCCCGCGCTCGCGGTCACCGACGTGCTCCTTGCCGTCCCCTCGGCGTCGCGCCGGCGGCGGATCGAGATCGTCGACATGCTGCGCGGCGCCGGGCTCAACATCCGCACCCTGCCCGGCCTGATCGACCTCGCGCGGGGTCAGATCGAGATCAGCGACATCCGTCCGCTCCAGATCGAGGATCTGCTCGGCCGCGATCCGGTCGCGCCCAATCCGATGCTGCTGCGCAAGAACGTGACCGGCAAGGTGGTCATGGTCACCGGCGCCGGCGGCTCGATCGGCAGCGAGCTGTGCCGCCAGATCCTGGCGCTGGAGCCGTCGCGCCTGATCCTGCTCGATGCGAGCGAGTTCGCGCTCTACGCCGCCCATCGCGAGCTTTCGGGCCAATATGGCGGCGACCGGCTCGTGCCGGTGCTCGCCTCGGTGCAGGACGAGGCCCGGATGCGCGCCGTGCTGGAGCGGATGCGCCCGGCCACCATCTACCATGCCGCCGCCTACAAGCACGTCCCGCTGGTCCAGCATAATTGCCTGGAGGGCCTCAAGAACAACGCCCTAGGCACCATGATCACCGCCCGGCTGGCCAGGGAACTCGGGGTCAGCGACTTCGTGCTGATCAGCACCGACAAGGCGGTGCGGCCGACCAATGTCATGGGCGCCACCAAGAGGCTGGCCGAGCTGGTCGTCCAGGCGCTCGCCGCCGAAGGGGAGGAGACCTGCTTCGCGATCGTCCGCTTCGGCAATGTGCTCGGCTCCAGCGGCTCGGTCGTGCCCCTGTTCCGCGACCAGATCGCGGCCGGCGGCCCGGTGTCGCTGACCCACCCCGAAGTCACCCGCTATTTCATGACCATTCCCGAGGCGGCGCAGCTCGTCCTCCAGGCGGGGGCCATGGCCAATGGCGGCGAGGTGTTCGTGCTCGACATGGGCGAGCCCGTGCTGATCCGCGATCTCGCGATCAACATGATCGAGCTGTCGGGCCTTTCCGTGCGCGGGCCGCAATATCCCGACGGCGATATCGAGATCGAGATTATCGGACTGAGGCCGGGTGAGAAGCTCCACGAGGAATTGCTGATCGGCAACAATCCCGCGCCCACGCCCCATGCCCGGATCATGCGCGCGCGCGAGCATTTCCTGTCGCTCGCGGCGCTGACGCCGAAGCTGGACGCGGTGCGCGAGGCGATCGAGGCGGGCGACGTGACGAGCGGCCTCAGCCTGCTCGAGGAGCTGGTGCCCGAATATGCCGGTGACGGCACCGCCTTCGACCTGCCCGCCACCGACGCGCCCAAGGCCGGCGGCGAGACGGTCGTCCCGTTCGCACGGCCCTCCGCCTGAAGCTCCGAGCGCCGGGCCTCAGGCGAGGCCGTGATAGTCCTTGTACCAGGCGACGAAGGCCGGGACGCCATCGTCGATCGTCGTCCGCGGCGCGAAGCCCAGGTCCGTCTGGATGGCGCTGATGTCCGCATAGGTCTCGGGTACGTCGCCGGGCTGCAGCGGCAGGAATTCCTTGACCGCCTCGCGCCCGCAGGCCCGCTCGATTAAGCCGATCATCCGGAGCAGCTCTTCCGAGCGGTGGTTGCCGATATTGTAGAGCCGGTGCGGCGCGAGGCTGCCGCCGGCCTTGGGCGCGCCATCATCGGCGGGCGGGTTGTCCAGCGAGGCGACCACGCCGGCGACGATGTCGTCGACATAGGTGAAGTCGCGCCGCATCCGGCCATGGTTGAAGACCGGGATGGTCTCGCCGGCGAGGATCTTCTGCGTGAAGATCCACATCGCCATGTCGGGCCGCCCCCAGGGGCCGTAGACGGTGAAGAAGCGCAGGCCCGTCTGCGGCAGGCGGTAGAGATGGGCGTAGGTCTCGCTCATCAGCTCGTCGGCCTTCTTGGTCGCCGCGTAGAGCGAGACCGGATGATCGACCCGGTCCTCGACCCGGAAGGGCAGGACCGTGTTGCCGCCATAGACGGAGGAGGAAGAGGCATAGACCATATGCGCCGCCTGGCGATGGCGCGCGACTTCCAGCAGGTTCAAATGGCCGGCCAGGTTCGCCGCGACATAGGCGCGCGGATTGTCGATCGAGTAGCGGACCCCCGCCTGCGCGCCGAGATGGACGATGCGGTCGAACTCATGGCGGGCCAAGGCCCGTTCGAGCGCTTCATGGTCGCTGAAATCGACTTGCTCGAAGGCGAAGCCGGGGCGCTCCCGCAGCCGGGCGAGCCGCGCCTCTTTCAGCCGGGGATCGTAATAGGGGTTCAGCGAGTCGATGCCGACGACCTCGTCGTCCCGGTCGAGCAGGTGGCTGCACAGATGAAAGCCGATGAAGCCGGCGGCGCCGGTAACGAGAGTGGGCACGCGCAGAAACCTCCGTGGCGACGGCCTGATCGGGCCGGGCTGCCCGGTCCTAGGCAGGATGCGGGGGTTTCACAACCGGCGGGATCATGGGCTAGGAAGAGGATCGGGACAGTGAAGGAGAGCTTATGACGGGCCGGCTGGCGATCGTGGGGGCGGGCGGCATGGGCCGCGAGCTCGTCCAGGCGGCGCGCGCCTTGTCGGAGGAGATCGTGCTGGTCTCCGACACGCCGGCCGAGGGCGCCGGCTACCCTGTGATCGGCTTTGACGGGCTTCGGGACGGTGACCGGATCTGCGTCGCGGTCGGCAGCCCTCGGCTGCGCCGCCAGCTCGCCGAGCGCTGCGCCGGCTTCGCCTTCGCCTCGGTGATCGCGCCGACCGCCCTCGTCGATCCGACCGCGCAGGCCGGCGACGGGCTGATGCTCTGCGACTTTGCGATGATCAACTCGCGCGCGGTGATCGGCCGCCACTTCCTGTGCAATTATTATTCGCACGTCTCGCATGATTGCGTGATCGGCGATTTCGTCACCTTCTCGCCGCGGGTGAGCTGCTGCGGCACGGTGCATATCGGCGACGACGTCTTCGTCGGCGCGGGCGCGGTGATTCGCAACGGCACGCCGGACCGGCCGCTGCGCATCGGCGCCGGCGCGACGATCGGCATGGGCGCGGTCGTCGTCGAGGATGTGCCGGACGGCGCGATGGTGCTGGGCGTACCGGCGATCGAGCGGCGTTAGGGGACCCAGCGGCCGCTGAAAGCGGGGAGCGCCCGGTCCCGCCACAGACCCGGCAAATCGGCGAGCAGCGCATTGTCCCCGGCGAGGGCGGACAGTTGCGCGTCGGACAAAGCGCGATAGGCGCTGTGCGGCACGGCCAGGAACACGGCGTCATAGCGGCCGGAAAGCGCGTCCGCGTCCAGCTCGAGCCCATATTCGTGGCGCGCATCGGCCGGATCGGCCAGCGGATCGTGGACCACGACCTGATGGCCGAGCCAGCCCAGCCGCCTGATCACGTCGGCGACCTTGGAATTTCGCAAGTCGGGGACGTCGCCCTTGAAGGTGAGGCCGAGGACCAGGATCCTGCCCGGGCTGCGCATCCGGTCATGAATCTGGTCGGCCACCCAGGTGCCCATCCCGTCATTGATGGCGCGCCCGGCGAGGATCACGCGCGGCAAATGGCCCTGCTCCTGCGCGCAATAGCTGAGATAATAAGGATCGACGCCGATACAGTGGCCGCCGACCAGCCCCGGGTGGAATTTCAGAAAGTTCCACTTGGTGCCGGCCGCCTCCAGCACGTCGAGCGTCGAGATGCCGAGCTTTGCGAAGATCTGGGTGATCTCGTTGACGAAGGCGATGTTGATGTCGCGCTGCGCATTCTCGATGACCTTGGCGGCCTCCGCCGCCCGGATCGATTTGGCGCGGAAGGTGCCGGCGCTCGTCGCCCGACCGTAGACCGCGGCGAGCTGCTCGGCGACCGCGTCATTCTCGCCCGCCACCACCTTCACGATCCGGTCGACCGTATGCTCGGTGTCACCCGGATTGATCCGCTCGGGCGAATAGCCGAGGAAAAAGTCGGTGCCGCGCTTCAGGCCCGAAGTCTTTTCGATCAGCGGGCCGCAAATGTCCTCGGTCACGCCCGGATAGACGGTGCTCTCGTAGACGATCGTGGCCGGCCGCGCCGGATCGAGCAGGCCGGCGACGGTCTCGGTCGCGGCGAGCAGGGGCCGCAGATCGGGCCGATTCGCGCTGTCGACGGGGGTGGGCACGGTGACGATGAAGACATCCGCATCTTTGGCCTCCGCCGGCGCGTCGGTCAGGACGAGCGGGGAGGCCTGCAGCCGCTCGGCGCCGATCTCGTTCGTCCGGTCCACGCCCCGGCGAAGCTCGTCGATCCGGCCTTTGTCGATGTCGAGGCCGATGACCGCGAAATGGTCGGCAAGCGCGACGGCGAGGGGAAGGCCGACATAGCCGAGGCCCACCACCGTGATTCTGGGTTGAGTCGTCGGGAGCATGAGGGTGCCGCAAAGGATGGGAGAATGAACCCCGTGGCAGGGGTGGGGCGGCCGAGCAAAAAAATAGCGGCCCGAAGGCCGCTATCTTCTTTCAGTCGCGTCAGCCGATCACGGGCTGTGCGGACGATCGCTGCCGCCGGTGGCCGCGAGAATGCCGAGGATGACGGCAATGATCGCAACCAGCGGAATGATGAAGCCGCCGCGAAGTTCGCTGGCTTCGCCCGAAACGGCGCCGCTGCTAGCTGCAACGGAGAGCGGAGCAGCCGAAGCCTGAGCGGTCTGAGCCATCACCGGGGTGCTGGCCATGGAAACCGCGAGAGCTGCAGCCACGGATGCCTTCTTGAAACTCATTTCGAACTCCCTGTTGAGCTGTTCAGTTTTGGCACTGCCACAGCCCCAAATGATTGACAAGCCCGAATCTGTAACGGTTCCGAGACGTTGCCGGGGTGTTGCCCGCTTGCAATCCCCATCGTTAACGGGGAGTTAAGCGCCGCCCTTCGTTTTCGCGGGGCAAGCGGAACGGGAATGATGGTGCGTCACTCTATTATCGGCTTGCTGGCGCTGTTGTTGCTGGCGCCCGGCCATGCTTTCGCGACTGCCCTGCAGGACCAGCTTGGCCGGCAGGACCAGCTTGGCCCGATCCGGGCGCTGGACCGGCGGGTCGCGACCATCGGCCATCGGCTCGCGGTCGCCAATCTCGACTGGTGCGCGCGCACCGAATGGCGGCACGGCATGGTGCTGCTGGAGCTTTCCGACACCAACCGGAGCCTGCGCGCCGAAGCGGTCCGCCTGTTCGGCCGCGACCGCGGGATCGGCATCATGGCGCTCGCCGCCGGCGGGCCGGCCGAGCGCGCCGGGCTGCACGGCAATGACGTGATCCTTGGCCTCGAAGGCCGAACCCTGCCGGACGGGACCACGCGTGCCGACCGCGAGGCGCGGCTAGCGGCGTTCGCCGCGGCGTTCGAGGACGGCCATGCCGCGATCGAGGTTCTCCGGGGCGGCGCCCGGCTGAACGTGCAGCTGCAGGGCGAGCGCGGCTGCATGACCATCTTCCAGGGCGTCTCGCGCCGCTCGCGCAACGCCAATGCGGACGGCGTCACGGTCAATATCAATGCCGGCCTGATCGACTATGCGCAGGGCGAGGACGAGCTGGCCTCCGTGATGGCGCACGAATTCGCGCATAATGTGCTGCGCCACCGCGACCGGCTGAACGCCGCCGGACGAAGGACAAGCTCGGTCCGCGAGACGGAGATCGAGGCGGACCGGCTCGGCGTCTATCTGATGGCGCGGGCGGGCTACGACCCGCAGGCGGCGGTGCGCTTCTGGGCCCGGTTCGGCCCGCACCCGCTGAACTTTCTGCGTTCGGGCGACCATCCGGGCTGGCGCGACCGGATTCGGTCGATGGAAGGCGAGATTGCCAGAATCAGGGCGGCGCAGGCGGCGGGCCGGCAGGTGGAGCCGGGCTTCGTCACCTTGCCGCTGCGCGACTAGGTCGAGAGGAACCAGCGCTCCTCGCCCTCCAGCCCGATCGCGGTCAGCTTGCCGGTCGCGAAGGCACCGGTGTCGATGCCGATCCGGTTGGCGCGGACGTCGATCTCCTCGGTGATGGAATGGCCGTGCACGACCATCGCCCCGAAACTGTCGCGATGATTGAGGAACTCGTCGCGTATCCAGCAGAGATCGTTCAGCTCCTGCGCCTCCAGCGCCACGCCGGGCCGGAGCCCGGCATGGACGAACAGATAGTCACCTACCGCGACCATGTCCTCGAAGCCCTGCAAGAACTCAAGATGGACGGCCGGAACCAAAGCCTGCGCCCGTTCGGCAAGGGCGGAGAAGTCCAGCTGCAGATACTCCTCTTCCGTGATGCCGTAGCTGAGCAGGGTCTCGCGCCCGCCTATGCGCACCAGGAAGCGCAGCGCGCGCTCGTCGCCCGCCATGGCACGGAGGAAGACCTGCTCGTGATTGCCCATCAGGAAGCGCACCGGGGCGCCGCTCCGGGAGAAATGCAGCAGCCGCTCGACGACGCCGCTCGAATCGGGGCCGCGGTCGATCAGGTCGCCGAGAAAGATGAGCTGGGTTTCGACATGGCCGGTGCCGCGGCGATCATCGTCCGCGTCGATCTCGGCGAGCAGCTGCTCGAGCAGGTCCAGCCGTCCGTGAATGTCGCCAATCGCATAGACCCGCACGCCCGCGGGCACGGAATCCATGCGCGGCTGCTTGCGCGAGACCAGATTGAGCAGGGCTTTGACGGGCACGACGAAAGGTGGCGATCCGGTGGGAGAAGGAAGGGAGATAGGCCGTGCAAGAGGAGACTTCAATTGCGGCGAGACGGCCACGCGCACCCTTGATCGCGCCCGCCGCCCTCACTATCCGGGGACGGACACAGCTTGTAAGCCAAGGAATTCAGGTTTGAATCAGGAATGGTTCTGGGCGGCCGTGATTGTCGCCGCCCCGGTCGTGATCTTCGCGTGCCTTGAGATTTTCAGTCTGATCCGCCGCCGCCGCTACGCCGCCGTGGCGCGGCGCTCGAAGCGCGTGACTCCCCCGTCCCGGCAGGGCCGCGCCGGATGATCCGGGCGGGGGTGGGCAGGCTGACCAGACGGCTGGCGCTCGCGCTGGCGCTGCTTTTCCCCCTCATCGGCGGCCCGGCCTTCGCCGCCGTCGAAGTCTCCTTCTACTCGCGCGAGCTCGGCACCAATTTCCCGCACGCCTTTGTCGGGCTGAAGGGCACGGTCGACGCGACCGGCGAGGTGGTCGACACCAGCCTCGGCTTCACCGCCCAGAATGTAAGCCCGGCCATACTGTTCGGCGCGGTGCGCGGCGAAGTCGTGGTCGAGGGCGAGGAGCAGATCCGGCGCAGTGTCCGCCAATTCGCGGTGACGCTGACCGACGAGCAATATCGGACGGTGATGCGCCTGGTCGAGGAATGGCGGAACGCACCGCAGCCCTCCTACCGCCTCCGCCAGCATAGCTGCGTCCATTTCGTGTCCGCGATCGCGGCGGTGATCGGGCTCAGGGTCGACAACAGCCAGCGGCTGATGAACCGGCCGCGCTCCTTTCTCGAGCGGGTGCGCGAGCTGAACCCGCAGCTGGCCGCCTCCGCGCCCGCAGCGGTCGGGGCGTCGGCCGGGACGAACGTTTCGGCGCCGTAAGGCCCGGTTAATTGGCCATTGGCCAACACCCCCTTTCTGCCTATGGTCGGGGCTCGGCCAAGCTTTGAGGGGTGCTTGCGGGCGATGGGTGAGCGTGCGCCGACCGGACCCAAGCGGAAGTCGGCGACCCTGACGATGCGAACCCTGCTCGCCGTGACCGCGGCCAGCTGTGCCATGCCCGCCTTCGCCCAGCCGAGCGCACCGACCCGCGAGGAGATCAACCGCCCCCCGCCGCCGGCGATCGAGCAGCCGCGCGCGCGATTGAGCGTCGAGGGCGGGGTCGAACGGGCGCCCTGTGCTCTGGACCGGCCCGAATATCAGAATATCCGCTTCACCCTGAACGACGTCGCCTTCGACGAGTTGCGCGGCATGACCGCCGACCAATTGCGCGGCGCCTGGGCGCAATATCAGGGGCAGGAAATCAATGTCGCGGCGATCTGCGAGATCCGTGACCGCGCCGCCACGATGCTTCGCGAGGCCGGCTATATCGCGGCCGTCGAGGTACCGGAGCAAAGGATCGAGGGCGGCCGGATCCGCTTCAGCGTGCTGATGGCCAAGCTGGTCGGCGTCCGCGTGCGCGGCGAGGGCGGCCGCTCCGAGCGGCTGATCGCGGGCTATCTGAACCGGCTGACCCAGCAGGCTGTGTTCAACCGCTTCGATGCCGAGCGCTATCTGCTGCTCGCCGGCGACCTGCCCGGTTATGAGGTGCGGCTCGCTTTGCGCTCGGCGGGCGCGGCGCGCGGCGAGGTGATCGGCGAGGTCACCGTCGTCCATTCGCCGGTGATGGTCGATCTCAACGTCCAGAATCTGGGCTCGCGCGAACTGGGCCGCTGGGGCGCTTTGCTGCGGGCGCAAATCTACGGGCTGACCGGCCTCGGTGACCGGACCACTTTGGCGATCTTTTCGACCGCCGACACGGACGAGCAGCAGACCCTTCAGATCGGCCATGACTTTCGGGTGGGCAGCGAGGGCCTCGCCTTCGGCGCCCAGCTCACTTATTCCTGGGCAAGCCCGGACCTGAACCTGCCCGGCGTCAATATCGACTCCCGCACGCTCTTCGCGACGGTCGAGGCGAATTATCCCCTCATCCGGCGGCAGACGCGCACGCTCCGGGGCGCGATCGGCGTCGACATCATCAATCAGGATATCGAGTTCAATGACATCCCGCTCAACCGGGACCGGCTCCGCGTCGCCTTCGCCCGGCTCAATTTCGACCTGTTGGGCCTCGATCCCGGCAATCCGGCCTATACGCCGGCCGAGCCGCGCTGGCGGCTGGGTTTCTCCGCCGAGGCGCGGCAGGGTCTCTCGGTGCTGGGCGCCAGCGAGGGCTGCGGCACCGGGCTGATCAACTGCCTCGCGCCCGGCGCGGTGATTCCGACCCGGTTGGAGGGCGACCCGACCGCGACGGTGTTGCGCGGCGGCATTGCCGCAGAATATCGGCCCATGCCGAAGCTGACCTTCGCCTTCAGCCTGAACGGCCAGTATAGCGCGCACCCGCTGCTCAGCTTCGAGGAATTTTCCGCCGGCAATTATACGGCCGGGCGCGGCTATGATCCGGGTGCCCTGCTCGGTGACAGCGGCGTCGGCATCCAGGCGGAGCTTCGCTTCGGCCGGAAATATCCGCGCCGGCCCGACGAGCTCGTCGCCGAGCCCTATCTCTTCTTCGACCATGCATGGGTCTGGAACGAGGACCTGATCCTCGCGCTCGGCCGCCAGCAATTGAGCTCGATCGGTGCCGGTATCCGCGCCGCCTGGGGCGACCGCTTCCGGATCGACGCCCTGGTCGCCAAGCCGCTCGACCGGCTGCCCTTCCAGACTGAGCGCGGCGACACGCGCTTCCTGATCTCGCTCACCACCCGTTTGCTGCCATGGAGATCCCGATGAAGATTTCCGCGCACAAAGCCGGCCTTCCCCTTCGGCGGGCGCTGCTGATCGGCTGCGCCCTGGCCGGCCTCTGCTGCGTCGCGGGCCGGGCGCAGGCGCAGGCTTTTAACGGCACCCCGGCAACGGCCTTTGGCGGGGTGACCTACAATCGCGCGACGCCCGGCGTGGAGACGGTCACGATCTCGACGGATACCGCGGTGATCAACTGGAACGTGGCCAACGCGACCTTTCTGCCGGCGGGCAATATCGCGACCTTCACCAACGGGCCGAACAACAGTGATTTCGTCGTTCTCAACCGCCTGACCTTCAATGGGCCGGTGCGGTTCGACGGGACCGTCATGTCCCGGCTGGTCAGCTCCACCGGCGCATCTGCGCCGGGCGGGACCGTGATCTTCTCGGCGCCGAACGGCCTCATCATTGGCAGCACCGGCGTGTTCGACGTCGGCAATCTGGTGCTCACCTCGCTGTTCGTCGATGTGGATGGCGCCGGCAATTTCTACGATCCGGCGACCCGCGGCATCAGTCTCAACGCCGGACCCAGCCCGGTTGCCGGTCCCTCGGTCGTCACCGAGGCCGGCGCGCAGATCAACGCGCTGCAGCCGGGCAGCTACGTTGCGATGATCGGCCAAGTGGTCACCCATGGGGGCGCGGTCCGGGTGAACGGCTCGGCCGCTTATGTGGCGGGCGAGGTGGTGCAGTTCCGCGCCAATCAGGGCCTGTTCGACATCATCGTGTCCACCGGCAGCGGCAATGCCGTGCCGCTGACGCACAGCGGCACCACCGGTGGCCCCGCCAGCACCGGGGCGGGCGACAATCACGCCATCTATCTCGTCGCCATGCCGAAGAACACGGCGATCACCGCGGTCCTGCAGGGCGATATCGGCTTCGATCCGGCGGTCGCGGCCGGAGTCGAGAATGGGGTGATCGTGCTTTCGGCCGGCGCCAATGTGGTGGGCGGGGTTATCGACCGCTACGGCAATGGCACGGGTGTGCCCGCCGCCGACCTTCCGGCCAGTTTCGAGATCAGGGGCGGCACCGTCCGCTCCGACCTGATCGGCGTCGCGCGCACCAACATCCTCGCCCAGCCGACCGGCGCGCCGAGCCTCACCTTTCAGCAGGACGTAAGCCTGTTCGGCACGCAGAATGCCCGGATGGTGGTGCGGCCCGGCCAGACGATCGACGTGCTCGGCAATGCCATCGTCTCCGCCGATGCGTTCGACACGATCACCGCCGCCGTCAACCTGACCGGCGGCCAGGCGGCGGTCGTCACCCAGGGCGGCGGTGCCATCCACATCACCGGCACCCTGACCGTCGACGCCTCCGCGCAGGGGCTGGTCGGCCCCGGCGGCGTCGCCGGATCAGGCACGGGCGGCACCGCCCAGGTCAATGCGCTGGGCGGCGGCGACATCACCGTCAACGGCACGGTGGCGATCCTGGCCAATGGCAATGGCGCGAACAGCGTCGTCGCGCCGATCGTCGACGGCGGCGCCGGCACCGGCGGCACCGCGACCCTGGCAGCCTCGCTCGGCGGGACGATCACCGCCAGCGACAATGTGTTCATGAGCGCGACGGGCACGGCCAGCGCGTCCAGCGGCGCCACCACGCAGGACGGCGCGACCGGGCAGGGCGGCACGGTCAACGTCACCTCCGGCGGATCGAGCACGATCGTGATCGGCGGGCCCTTTCAGGGAGATGCCAACGGCTTCGGCGGCAATGTGCCGTTCGGGCCGGCAGTGGCCGGCGGCCTCGGCAATGGCGGCACGATCAACATCACCGCGACCGACGCCGGCGTGGATTTCAACGGTGATGGGACCTTTACGGCGGAAGGCACCGGTGGCCTCGGCCCCACGGGCGGCGACGGACAGGGCGGCAGCCTCTTCATCACCGCCGAGCGCGGCACGATCGACTTTGGCGGCGCGACCAATGGCGCCGCGAGCGGCTTCGGCGGCGGTTCCCCGGTGAATGGCGGCCAGGGTGGCAATGGCCAGGGCGGGGTCGTCTCGATGATCGCGCGCAGCAGCGACGCGGTGTCGCGAATCACGGGCGCCGCCTTCACGCTGACTGCGGGAGGCGTGGGCGGCTTCGGTGGACCGTTTGGCGCGGCCACGGCCGGCGGCACGGGTGGCGACGGCACCGGCGGCGCGATCAGCATCCTCGCCGAATCGGCCAATGCCACGATCATGCTCGGCGCGACCACGGTCGTCGCCAATGGCCGGGGCGGCAATGGCGGCTCGGCCGACAATAATGTGGACGGCGGCAATGGCGGCACCGGCCAGGGCGGCGAGGTCACGCTCGGCGTGACCGCGGGGCCGGCGCCAGGCGGTGGCGGTGCACCCACCGGCAGCACCAATTTCGTTTCGGTCGACGCCAGCGCGCTCGGCCTTGGCGGCGCTGGCGGCTTTGGCACCGGCGATGGCGGCGACGGCCTGGGCGGCGCGATCAGCCTTATCGCCGACGGCGGGCCGACCACGGTCTCCGGCGCGACCTTGCTGACCGCCAATGGCGAGGCCGCGGCGGGCGCCGGCTCTCCGGGCGGCGGCACCGGCCTTGCCGGGCAGGCGACCGGCGGCGCGATCAACCTCGGCGCCTCGGCCCATCCCACCACCGCGGCGCCGGGCACATTGCGGATGGCGGCGATGACCGGCGCGGCCAATGCGCTCGGCAATGGTCCCGGCAATCTCGCGGGCGAATGGCATGTCGGCTCGTCCGGCGGCAGCGCCGTGATCGCGACCGACATGACGCTGACCGCGGCGGCGCAGGGCGCCGGCATCGGCATGCCGGCCGCCTCGACGCTCGACCCGCAGAACGGCACGATCACGGTCAGCGGAACGGCCCGGCTCAGCACCGACGGCGACATCCAGCTCAATGCGGGGCAGGCCGGGCGGATTGGTGGCGGGCGATACGAGCTGGTCGCGGGGCGCGACGTGATCGTGAGCCACGCCGCGCCGGTCGCCAACGGCTTCAGCGCCGATGTCGCCAACCTCTTCATCCGCGCGGCCCGCGACGTGACCGTAGGCGCCGGCGCGGCGACGCGGGCGACCGACGTGAGCGATATCCGCGCGATGCGCCTCGCCACGATCGGCGGGCGGGTGGTTGGCCGGGAGATCCGGATCGGCTCTATCGATATCGACCTGCAGACGAATGGCGCGGTCGGCGACGCGGCGACCGAGCTGGTGATCCTCGATGTGGATGGCGGCGACAATGGGCCATTGCCCGGCGGGCCGGCGCCTGCCCTCGGGCTTGCCGCGAACCAGTTTACCGTGCTCGGCGGCACCACGCAGGGGCCGGGCTATACGCTCACCAATGCCGAGGCCGGGCGAATTCGCGCCGGGACTCTGCGCATCCTGGTGCCGGCGCTCAGTGCGGTCGCCAATCGCGCGCCGGACCTGATCATCCGCGACCTCAGCGTCAATGGCGGCGGCGCGGCGGCCGGGCTGGGCGTCCTGCAGGTCATCACGCCGGGCATCGGCCGGGTCGAGGGCAATGTGCTGATGGCCAATGCGCGGGCGCAGGACGGGCTGCTGCTCAACGCGCGTGACCGGCTGGAAGTGGTGACCCCGACCTCGACCGTGCGGGTGCGCGACGCCGCCGGCGCACCGGGCGGCACGCTGCAGCTCGTCTCCAACAATATCTGGGTCGCCTCCGCGACGATCATCGACGCGCTGCGCGCCGACCCCAATTATGCGGCCCGCGACGACGACCTGATCGACAATGACGGAACGGACGCGCCGCGCGGCTATGTCGAGGGCGGGACGGTCACGCTCACCACCCGCGGCACCGCTTATGTGCAGAACACGACCGCGGCGCTCGGCACCTTCGCCAGCGGCAGCGATTTCGGCGGGATCACTACGGGGGCGGGCGGTCTGACCATCGTCGCCGACGCGGCGAACACCAATGTCTATGCCTTCGGCCGCCGACTGAACGCGGACGGGACGTTCACGACGGGCGACATCTTCTTCTTCCAGTCCACCTACAACAGCAATGCCGGTGCCAATTACACGCCGACGGCGGCGGTCAACACCTGCATCATCGTCACCGGCCAGTGCCCGGCGCGGGTCCCGCCCGACACCGGGGTGGACGGCAAGGAGCCCTTTACCGGCCCCACCGACGGCTCGGTCGCGATCCTGCTGCCGCAGGGCGAGACGGACGATGTGATCGACAGCAGCTTCGCCGCCGAATCCCTGATCGAGGAGCCAGTGACCAGCGGCAGCGAGCCGGGATTGTGGAATTGCGATCCGGACCATGACGGGGACTGTGATGACCAGCCTCAGTAGGAAAGCGCCCTTCCTGATCGCTGCTGTGGCCGGCGCGCTGGCGCTAGGGGCCGGGGCGGGTGCCGGAGCGCAGGGGCTGAGCGTGCAGCAGAGCTTCCGGATCGGCTCGGGCAGCGGCACGCTCTGCACCGCAGAATCGCAGGTCCAGTCGCCGGCCTTCGGGACGATGTTCGACCGCGGCTATCAGATCGTTTGCCGCGACGCCGAGGTGCCAGTCGGCCAGCTCTATGTGCTGCGGACGCGGGGCGGGCCCGATCCCCTGCCCCGGCTGGCGGCCCTGCGCGCGGCAACGGCGACCTGCTCGGGCAGCGAGACGGTCCGGATCGAGGGGTTGGGTGAGGTGGAGGCGCTGAGCTGCAGGCGCAATGACGCCGACGTCACCTACCGGGTCTATGTCCGGCGGAGCGGGCGCAGCCTCTACGTCGCCGAGGGGCTGGGTGGCTATGACAGCGCGCTCCAGCTGGGCTTGCGGAGCCTCGTCGCGGACCGGGAGGTCGAGGGAGAGGTGCAGATCGCGACAACGGGGGCCGGCGACCCCGCCGCTTTCGCGCGGGTGCAGGCCGGGGCGCAGGACCCGCAGCGCGCGCTCGCCGAGGCCTATCGGCGCAACAATGCCGGCGCCTATGCGGAGGCGTCCGAATATTTCAACGCGCTTGGCCAGCGCGACACCGGCCCCGGCGGGCGGGCCGAGGCTTTGGCCAATGAGGCGCTGCAACGCTCCAATCTCGGCCGCTATGCCGAGGCGGACGCGATGTTCTCCCGCGCCGCGGACATGGCCGGGAACGACCCGGTCACCGCGCGGCGGCTGCGCAACTATCGGGCGATGCACCTGCTCAACCAGGGCATGGCGCCGCCGGCGCTGATCGAGCTGGACCGGGCGATGCCGCAAATCGCCGGCAGCCGCGCCGTCAACGACCTCGTCATCGACCGGCCAACCGCGGGGCGGCTCAGCGCCGAATCACCGGGCGCGAGCCGGCTACGCGGCCCGGAAGGGCTGACTCCGGAGGACAAGGCGCAGATCCTGGACGGCCAGGCGCTGCATCTGCGCGGTGTGATCCTCCATCTCCAGCGCCGCGACGCCGAGGCGGTGGTGCCGCTCAGCCGCGCGCTGACCGAATTGATCGCCGTGCGCGGTGGCCGCATCGCCGCCACCGTCTGGCTGCGCGCCCAGGTCCATGGCGAGCTGGCCCACATCGCCGAGGCGCGCGGCGACCAGGCGGAGACCGACCGCCAGCACCAGACCGCCATCCTGTTGCTCGAGACCAACTATCCGGGCTCGGCCGCGCTCTACAGCGCCAAGGCGCGGCTCGCCGGCTATTATGCGCGCACCGGCCGGGCCGAGCCCGCGCGCACCCTGTTCCGCGAGATCGTCCAGGCCAATCTCGACACGGGCGACAGTTCGCCGGCTCTGCGCCGGCTGATCGAGCCTTATTTTGAACTACTGGTGCAGGCCGATGCAGGCCCGACGGCGACGGCCGACCTGTTCACCGCCAGCCAGATCCTGGTCCGGCCCGGCGTCGCCCAGACCCAGGCGATCCTGGCGCGCGAGCTTTCCGGCGGCTCGGACGAGGCGGCACGCATGTTCCGCCAGTCGGTGACCCTGACCCGCGATATCGAGCGCGGCCGGGTCGAGCTTGCCCGGCTGCAGGCGACCGATCAGCCGACCGCGGCCAGCGCCGCGCGCATCGTCGAATTGCGCGGCTCGCTCGAGCAATGGCAGCGCGACCAGACCGCGATGCAGGCGCAGCTCGCGCAATTCCCGCGCTATCGGGCCGTCTCCAGCGGCGCGCTCCAGCTGGCCGATCTGCAGGGCCTGCTCCGGCCGGGCGAGGCCTATTACAAGATGCTCGTGCTGGGCGATCATGCTTATGCGATCTTCGTGACCCAGAGTTCGGCGCGCGCCTTCCGCGTCGGCGCCAGCCCCGCCGAGCTGGACCGGCAGGTCACGGCCCTGCGCACCACCATCTCGGTGGTCGAGAACGGGCAGCAGCTCACTTATCCGTTCGACCTGGAGGGCGCGCACCTTATCTACCAGGAATTGTTCGGCCAGGTCGCCGGCGACCTGGCGGGCGTGCGGCATCTGGTCTTCGAGCCCGACGGAGCGATGATGCGGCTGCCGCCCAATCTGCTGGTCATGGACCGGCAGGCGATCGACGCCTACCGGGCGCGCATCGCCGCCAATCCGAACGATGACGGCTTCGACTTCCGTGGCGTCCAGTGGCTCGGCCGCGACCGCGACATCTCCACCGCCGTGTCGGTCCGCGCCTTCCGCGACGTGCGCAACGCGCCGCCGAGCCGGGCCCGCGCCGAATATCTGGGCTTTGGCGAGAACGAGCCGGCGCGCGGCTTCTATCTGCCGGACGGCGGCGGCACCCGCGCCGCGGACGGTATGCAGCCGGGCTGCACCTGGTCGCTCGCCGCCTGGAACCGGCCGATCTCCGCGCGCGAGCTGCGCGTGGCCGGCGACGCCGCCTCGATGGGCCGGGCCGGCGAGTCCGAGATCGTCACCGGCAGCGCCTTCACCGACACGGGGATCATGGCCCGGGGCGACCTCAACCAGTTTCGCATCCTGCATTTCGCGACGCACGGCCTGACCACGCCGCCCCGGCCCGAATGCCCCTCGCGGCCGGCCTTGCTGACCAGCTTCGGCGGCGACGAGTCCGACGGATTGCTCTCCTTCGCCGAGATTTACGACCTGCGTCTGGACGCGGACCTGATCATCCTGTCCGCCTGCGACACGGCCAGCCGGGGCAGCGCCACCGCCGCCGCCGAAGCCGGCCTGGCCAGCCGGGGCGAATATGCGCTGGACGGCCTGGTTCGCGCCTTTGTCGGCGCCGGCGGCCGGATCATCGTCGCCAGCCACTGGCCGGTGCCGGACGATTTCAACGCGACCGAGCGGCTGATCTCGGGCCTGTTCCGCGCGCCGCCGGGGACCGGCACCGCGGCCGCGCTCCGTCAGGCGCAGCGCGCGCTGATGGACGAGCGCAACACCTCCCATCCTTATTACTGGTCGGGCTTCGCCGTGGTCGGCGACGGGGCGGCGCCGGCGATCCGCCAGGCACCCACCCGCACCGCCGCAGCTTATTGAACCTTCGGCGAAATTGATTGTTAATGGCGTCGCCGTCCACGCAATTGACGGCGTGAGCGGGGCCTATTGAACGACACGCATGTTCTGGCTGTGGCGATTGCAGGCGGTGTCCTTGTGGCGCCGGTGGCGGCGCATGCCCAGAATGCGGCCCAGCCCGCGCGCCAGGAGGCGCCGGCCTTCATCCCGGCCCCAGGCCCCGCGACGCCCCAGGACAATCGCTCGATCGTCCCCGACGACCAGTTTCGCGGCTCGCTGCCGGCGCTCGACCCCAGCCTCTACGAGCCGCTGCCGCCCATAGACCCCGCAGCGCCAGTCTTCCCGCCCGAACCCGGCCCGGTCGCGGATGCGCCGCTCGGCGACCCCGCTTTGACCGAGCCGCTGCCGCCTCTCTCCGAATTCAGCGTGGAGCCGGTTGGCGAGCAGCCCGCCGCCTCCGACGCGGAGGGCGAGACGGTGCAGAGAGTGCGCTACACCCTGGTCGTCGAGGGCATGCAGGAGACCGGGCTGGAGGGCCGCTTCCGCGATCTCTCCGCGTTGGACGATGCCGAGGGTGAAGGGGTCAACGGCGCGATGATCGCGGCGCGGACCGAGGAAGACAAGTTGCTCGTCATCCGCCTGCTCCGCTCCGAGGGCTATTATGACGCGCTCGCGACCTCGACGATCGAGCAATTGCCTGAGCAGGAAGGGCGGCTCCGCATCACCATCACCGTGGCGGCCGGCAACCGGTATAATTTCGGCGCGATCGCGATCACCGGCCCGGACACCGAGCCGCCCGGCATGGCGCGCGAATTCCTGCCGCTCACCACCGGCCATCCGATCCGCGCGGCGGACGTCGAGGCGGCGGAAGCGAACGTGCTGCTGCGCCTGCCGCAGGAGGGCTATCCCTTCCCCGAGCTGAGCCTCCGGGATATCGTGCTCGATCCGGAGACCGGAAGCGGCGATTATACTTTGCCGCTCAATACCGGGCCGCGCGCCCGCTTTGGCGGCTTCTACACCGAAGGCGATCTCGCTTTCGATCAGCGTCATGTCGGGATCCTCGCCCGCTTCCGCCGCGGCGAATTGTACGATCGGCGCAAGGTTGACGACCTGAGGGAAGCGATGGTCTCGACGAGGCTTTTCTCGACCGTCTCGGCGGAGCCGGTGCTCAGCCTCGAGACTGCCGAGGACGGCCTCCAATATGTGAACATCCTCGTCCAGCAGGATGCGGGGCCGGCGCGCTCGCTCGACCTGTCCGCCGGCTATTCGACGGGCGAGGGGCTCAGGCTGGAGGGCGCCTGGGAGCATCGCAACCTGTTCCCCCCCGAGGGCGCGCTGCGCATCGCCGCGATCGCCGGGACCAAGGAGCAGAATCTCTCCATCCGCTTCCGCCGCAACAATTGGGGCCAGCGCGACCGCGCCCTGCTCTTCCAGCTCGATGCCGGCCGGCGCGATTTCGCCGCCTTCCAGGGCTATACCGCGCGGCTCTACGGGCTGGTCAGCAGGGAATCGACGCCGATCTGGCAGAAGCGCTGGACCTACGCCTATGGCGCCGAGATCCTCGCCACCAACGAGAACCGGAACGGCACCGCGACCGTGTCGCTCTCCGACGCCTATTTCATCGGCGGGCTGATCGGACAGGTCGGCTATGACCGGTCGAACAGCCTGCTCGACCCGACGCGCGGCTTCCGGCTGACCGCCCGGGTCAATCCCGAGGCGTCGCTGCGCAACGGCGCGGATTTCTACATCCGCAACCTGTTCGACGCGAGCGCCTATTATCCGGTCAGCGAGCAGCTCACCATTGCCGGCCGAGTCCGCTTCGGCTCGATCTTCGGCACCGAGCGCGACAATCTCGCCCCGTCGCGGCGGCTTTATTCGGGCGGCGGCGGTTCGGTGCGCGGCTTCGGCTATCAGGAGCTCGGCCCGAAGGACATCAACGACGTGCCGCTGGGCGGGCGCAGCCTGTTCGAATTCTCGCTCGAGGGCCGCTACCGCTTCGGCAATTATGGCGTGGTCGGCTTCATCGACGGCGGCCAGGTCTATGAGGCGCAATATCCGACTTTCGATTCCATGCGCTTCGGCGTCGGCGTCGGCGGGCGCGTCTATACCAATTTCGGCCCGGTGCGCGTCGACCTCGCCACGCCGATCGCGCGCCGGCAGGGCGAATCCTGGCTCAGCGTCTACGTCTCGATCGGGCAGGCCTTCTGATGGCCAGCGAAGCCCCCCCCGAGACGGTTGTGGTGGTGCGCCGGCGCCCGCTCGGCTGGCGGATCGCCAAATGGGTGGCGATTGCCCTCGCGGGCCTGATCGCGCTCGCCGCGGCCTTCCTGCTCTGGCTGAACACCGAGGCAGGGCACCGGTTCATCGTCGACCGGATCAACGCGATGGAGACGACCTCCGGGCTGAAAATCCATGTCGGGCGGATCGAGGGCTCGATCTACGGGCGGATGACGCTGCACGAGGTCAGCTTCGCCGACCCGCAGGGCGATTTCGTGCGCGCGCCGCGCGCGGCGGTCGACTACCGGCCCTTCGCCTATCTGTTCGGCAGCCGGATCGACGTGCGCGAGCTGGACATTCCGGAGGCGCGGTTGCTGCGCAATCCGTCGCTCCGGCCCGGCGACCCCAATGCCCCGCTCCTTCCAGACATCACTCTGGACGTGGCCCGGCTCCGGATCGGGCGGCTCTCGGTCGACCCGGGCGTCACCGGGCGGCGGCACCTCGTCTCGCTGGACGGACGGGTGCAGATTGCGAGCGGGCGGGCACTCGTGACGCTCGACGCGGGCACCGTGGCCGCGCGCGGCCTTGCCGGCGGCGACCGCATCCGGCTGCTGCTCGACGCCATGCCCTCGGCGAACCGGCTCGACCTGGCCCTCAATGTCGACGCGCCCGGCGATGGCTTCATCGCCGGGATGGCCGGGGTCGACCGGCCGCTGACCGTCAGGATGGCGGGGAACGGGACCTGGGCGAGCTGGCGTGGGCGGGCGGTGGCGAATCTGGGCGGCGACAATCTCGCCAATCTGGACCTGACCGCGCGGGACGGCACCTTCACGCTGGACGGCCTGACCCGGCCCAATCTCATGCTGACCGGCCCGGTCCAGCGCCTCGCCTCGCCTGCCGCCATGTTGCACGCGACCGGGCGGATAGAGCGGCGCATCGCCGACGTGCGCCTGCGCCTCTACAGCCGCGCCTTCGCCGCCGGGATGGAGGGCCGGGTCGATCTCGGCGCCAACCAATTCCAGGAGTTCAGAGTCGCAGCGCGCCTGCTCGAGCCGGGCGCGATCGCGCCGGCTTTGTCGGGCAACGACGTCCGCCTCGCCATGGTCCTGAACGGGCCCTTCGCGATGCCGGAGATGCTCTACAATCTGAGCGCGACGCGGCTCACCATGGCGGGCACCACGATCCGGGGCCTGCAGGCGCGCGGTCATGCCCGGGTGCGGGCTGAGGATATCGTGGTGCCCGTGCAGGCGCGGGCGGCGCGGATCGAGGGCTTCGACGCGGTCGCCGGCGGGAGCATCAACAATGTCAGCCTGACCGGCCAGATCGGCGTGACCGGCCTCAGGATGGTCTCCGACAATATGATCCTGCGCTCCGACCGGATCGACGCGCGGCTGGTGCTGGCCTTCGACCTCGCCCGGGGGCGCTACCTCGCGGCGCTGCAGGGGCGGGTGAACAATTATCTGGTCGACGGCGTCGGCCTGTTCGACGTCAACGCCAATTTCGACATGACGCAGAGCGCCGGCGGCTTCGGCCTGCAGGGCCGGGTCGCCGCGCGGACGCGCCGGATCACCAACGAGACGGTGCAGCAATTGCTCGGCGGGGTCGGCACGATCACCGCCGGGATCGCCATGGACCCGTCCGGGCTCGTCCGGATCAGCAATATAAGGCTCTCGGCACCCGCGCTCCGGGTGACGTCAGGTCAAGGGGTCTACCGGCCGAACGGCACGCTCGACATCCGCGCGGCGGGGGTGAGCCGCGACTATGGGCCGCTGGCGGTCCGGGTCTCCGGGCGGGCGACGGCGCCCCGGGTCGAGGTGGCGGCGGCCAGCCCGGGCTATGGCCTGACCGGCATCACGGCGGACGTCCGCCCGACGGCGGAGGGCTGGGCGCTCACCGCCCGGGGCGGCTCGCGCTACGGACCCTTCTCCGCGGACATCGTCATCCAGTCCAACCGAAGGCCGTTCACGATCCGGGTCAACCGGCTGACCTATGCCGGGATCGATTTCGCGGGCACGTTGGTGCGGACGGCGGCCGGCCCGTTCCAGGGCACGCTCAGCTTCACCGGCAGCGGGCTCACCGGCCAGGCCGTGCTCGCCGCGGCCGGGCGGCGGCAGCGGATCGACGTGACCGCGGACGCCAATGGCGCGCGCACGCCGGGCGACAATCCGATCATCGTCCAGCGCGGCTTCATCCGGGCGGCGATCATCCTGCCGTCCAATGATCGTGAGACGATCGAGATCGACGCCGACGCCCAGCTGGCCGGCCTGACCGCCGACGATCTGGTCGTCCAGCGCGCCCGCGTCCATGTCGATTTCCACAATGGAGTCGGCGAGGGCCAGCTCTTCGCCGAGGGGCGGCGCGGCGTGCCCTTCCGCGTCGCCGCCGCTGGCCGGCGCACGGGCGAGCAGGCGGTGGTCGCGATGCAGGGCCATCTCAACAATATCGGCTTCCGCTTCGCCCAGCCCGCCGTGCTCCGCCAGGAGGGCAAGGACTGGGTGGTGCAGCCGGTGCAGGTCAACCTGGACCAGAATGGCCGGGTGCGGCTCGCCGGGCGCCATGGCGACGGCCTCACCGTCCAGGTGCGGCTCGACGCGCTGAACCTCTCGGTGCTCAACGCCTTCTCGCCGGGCCTCGGCATCGGCGGCAGGGCGACCGGCAGCCTCGATTTCTACGAGGCGTCGGACGGCAGCTTTCCGCGTGCCGAGGCCAGGCTCAACGTCACCGGCTTCACTCGCACCGGCATCGCCGTGCGCTCCTCGCCGGCCGACCTGTTCATCGCCGGGGCGCTGACCCCGGAAGGTGGGCAGGCGGGGGCGATCATCCGGCGCGGCGGCGCGATCATCGGCCGGGCGCAGGCGCGGCTGCAACCGCTCGGGGCGGGGACGGGCCTCAGCTGGCAGGAGCGGCTGATGGCGGCGCCGCTCGCGGGCGGGGTGCGCTATAACGGGCCGGCCGACGTGCCCATGTCCTTCGCCAATCTGCCGGGCCATCAGCTGACCGGCCCGGTCGGCATCGCCGCCGATTTCGGCGGGCGCGTGCAGAGCCCCGTCTTCACCGGCGGCGTGCTGCGCTCGACGAACCTGACCTATGTGAACGAGGCTTATGGCACGCGGGTCACCAATCTCGCGGTCAACGGCCGTTTCGACCAGTCGCAGCTGATCATCGAATCGCTGAGCAGCCGCGCCGGCCGCGGCACGATCGAGGGCCGGGGCACGATCGGACTCTCCGCCCAGGCGAACTTCCCGATCGACCTCAATGTCAGCTTCCAGAACGCCCAGCTGGCGCGCAGTGATGATATCAGCGCGACCGCGACCGGCCAGCTACATATTCTCAACAATGCCGAGGGTGCCTCGATCACCGGGCGGCTGGAGCTGGGCGAGGTGCGCTACGAACTGGTCCAGCAGGCCGCGGCCGAAATCCCGCAGCTGGCGGGCGTGCGGCGGCGGGGTGAGCCGCTGCGGCCCCCCAACGAGCAGAATGCCACGGCGCAGGTGCCCAGCATCTGGCGGCTCGATATCCAGCTGGTCGCCGACAACCGCATCTATGTCTCCGGCATGGGCCTGGAGTCCGAATGGCGCGCGGAGAACCTCCGCGTGCGCGGGACCACCGCGACCGCGCAGCTGTCCGGCCAGGTGATCCTGCTGCGCGGCACGCTTGGCCTCGCTGGGCGCCGCTTCCGGGTGGACGAGGGCCGGGTCGCCTTCCAGGGCAACCAGCCGCCGCGTCTCGATCTCTCCGCTACCTCGACGATCGATCAGGTCGATGTCAGCATCAACGTCTCGGGCAGCGCCACCAACCCGCAGATCGCGTTCAGCTCCTCGCCCGGTCTGCCGCAGGACGAGATCGTCTCGCGCATCCTGTTCGGCAGCTCGGTGACGCAGATCAGCGCGATCCAGGCGGTGCAGCTGGCCGCCTCGCTCAACTCGCTGCGCGGCGGCGGCGGCGGCCTGAACCCGCTCGGCCGGCTGCGCTCGGCGACCGGTATCGACCGGCTGCGCATCATCGACGCCGACACGGCCACGGGCCGCGGCACCGCGGTGGCCGCGGGCATGTATCTCTCGGACGACATCTATGTGGAGATCATCACCGACGCGAAGGGCTATACCGCCACGCAGATCGAGATCTCGCTCTCGCGGACGCTCAGCCTGCTTTCGCAGTTCGGGACGAACAGCGGGACCAATGTGAACATCCGCTACAACCGGGATTATTAGTCCCGGAGCACCACCTCGGCGACCGAACGCTTGCCGCCGGTCCGCGCCAGCTGGACGAAAATGTCGACCGTGCTTGAAATGTAGTGGCGGATGTCGTCGCGGCTGAGTTGGGTACCGGCCTGGAGCGCGAGGAGGACGATCTGTTCCACGGCTCGCTCGGCGCTGTCGGCATGAACCGTGGTCATCGAGCCGGGATGGCCGGTGTTGATCGCGCGCAGGAAAGCGAACGCCTCCTCGCCGCGCAGTTCGCCCAGGATGATCCGGTCCGGCCGCATGCGGAGGGAGGCGGCGAGCAGGTCGTTGGCCGAAACCTGCGCCTCGCCGAGCGCGCTGCGGGCCGCGAGCAGGCCGACGACATTGGTCTGATTGACCACCAGCTCGGGCGTGTCCTCGATCAGGATCAGCCGCTCCTCGGCCGGGATTTCGCGGATCAGGGCATTGAGGAAAGTGGTCTTGCCGCTGGAGGTGCCGCCCGAGACGAGGATGTTCTTCCGGGCCTTCACCGCCAAAGCGAGCATGCCGGCAATGTTGCCTGTGTCGAGTTTCGCTCTGAGCTCTTTGTCGACCTTCGAGCGGTCGCCATCCTTGCCCCTTTTGGTCTCGGCGAAGGCGCCGGCGGCGACATAATCGTCCAGCGCGAGATCGGGCGAGACATGTTTCCGGATCGCCAATGCCAGCGGCCCGCGCGTGGCCGGCGGCGCCACCACCTGCGCGCGCGCGCCGTCGGGCAGGGTCGCGGAAAGCAAAGGATGTTCGCGGCTGATGCCCTGATGGGAAAGCGCGGCGATCTGCCGGGCGAGGCGCGCGAGGGTCGCATCATCCAGCCCCGGCGCGTCGTGCCGTTCGATCGCCCCGGTCGTCGTCTCGGCCCAGATCTCGCCGGGCCGGTTCACATAGATGTCGGTGACGTCGGGGCGGGCCAGCATGCCGACCAGAGGCGCGAGATAGGCGCGGAGATAGACGCCCTGGCCAGCGGCGGCGTCGACCGGCGCGAGGCTCATCGCCGGTTCTCGACGCCCGTGAAATCCAGGTCGCGGGCGACGAAGATGGAAATGCTCGTGCCCTGGCGCACGGTCAGGGTCGGCGTGATCTGCTGCGGCTGGATGAGCTGGCCGACGCTGCCCTGGATCTGGCCGGGGACCACGATCACGTTGCCGCCCCCGGCCGTGGTCGCGAGGTTGACGCCGATGTCGAGCCCGGACTGCAGGATGGCGCCGGCGAAGCGCTCGAAGAAATGGCTGTTCACATTGGCCCTGATGCCGCCGCGTCCCAGCGGGTCCCCGGCCGGCGAGCCGATCGCAACGGTCACGCCGTCGGGCCGGATCAGGCGGCTCCAGATCACCAAAGCCCGGCGCTGGCCCGGTGCGACTTCGGAGCGATACTCGCCGATCAGCCGGCTGCCGCGCGGGATCAGCACCTTGCTGCCGTCAAAGCCGCGCACGTCGCGCGAGACGATGGCACGGGCGAAGCCGGGCCGGGTGGAATCGAGTGCCGTCTCGAGCACGGCCGGGATCAGCGCGCCCTGGGCGACAGTGGTCGCGCGATTGGCAAGGACGCCGGCGCGGGTGCGCACACCCAAAGTGGCGACGCCGGCCTGTGCCGCCGCCGGGGCACCGGCAGCGCCATCGCCTTCGGCCGCGGCCTGCGCACCGCCGGCCGCCGCGCCCGCGGCGCCGCCGCCTTCGAAGACCAGCACCGGGCCGTTGGCGGCGCGCGGAACCTGCGGGGGCGGTACGTCGGCGGGAGTGGGCACCGGCACGGGCACGGGCTGCGGCACGTAGATGATGCGCGGCGGGGGCACCACGGCGGGCGCAGGCGGTGCGGTGACCGGCACCTGCAGGACGGGCACGGGCTCGGGCTGCGCCGGCGGCACGAAGAGTGGCGGCGGCGGGGCCGGCATGGAGGCGAGATCGGTCGCGCTGGTCCTGGCGTCGGGCGTATTGGCCTGCCGCCGGGACTCGAGCATGGTGAAGAGCAAGATGCCCGCGGCGACCGCGCCGACGCCGATCGCCCAGCCGGGGACGCCGGTCCGCGCCAGGCGCACGGTCGGCCGGACGCTCGCCTCGACCGCCTCCCGCGCGTCGTCCGTGGTCGCCGCGACGCGCGGGTCCGTGGCCGGCGCTTTCGCCATCAGCGTGCGGTCCGTTCCTGCTGCAGCCGGGTGGCCCGCGCGACATGCTGGTCGATGCGGAAGACCAGGCGCGGCACGACCGCGTCGACCACATAGAGATCGTCCCGCATCATGCCGTTGACGAGGGACTCGTTGCCCCTTTCGTCGACCGCGTAGACGGCGGGAATCGCGGCATCGCGCGGGAACTCGATATAGGTGTGCTGGCCGTCGTCGCTGATCCGGCTTGGCCTCAGGCTGCGCTCGCCGCTCAGCCGGTAGCGGCCCTCAACGATCAGCTCCGCCGTCGCGACCTGCTGCGGGCCGGCGGCCGTGGGATAGTTGAAGCGGATCGTATAGGCCATGTCGGGCGATGGCCCGGGCAGCGGCACCAGATCGAAGGCGTAGACCCGCACATTGGTCACCACCGTCATATTGGTGGCGGCGGCCTGCAGTGGCTTCACATAGAGATGCCCGCCATTGCGGTTGGCGCTGACCTGCCACGCGGCGGAATCGCCGACCGCGACATTCTCGATCACCTCGTCGGCGCCGAAATGCAGCGTCACCTGATAGCCGGGCGCGGCCTGGATCTGGATGACCTGGTTCGCATCATAATCGACGGTCTGGATGCGGGGATCGCCGGCGCCGGGTGTCGGGCGGACCTGCGCCAAAGCGGGCGCGGCGGCGCAGAGCGCCAGGCCGATGAGCAGGGCGCGCTTCACAGCTCGACCTCCGGCGCGCGGGGGACCTGCCGCTGCGGCTGGCCGGGCTGCGGCGCCGGCGCGACCGGGACCTGGCGGATCACCACCGGCTGGACCGGCTGCGCCACCGGCTCGGGCGGCGGCGGGGCTTCGGGGTCGCGGCGGTAGCGCATCACCTGGAAGCCCAGCGGATTGATCAGCCGGTCCTCCATGCGCATCGGCTCGCCGGCAAAGCGGTAATTGACCACCGCCACCCAATGCGCGGGCGGCTGGTCCTGCCCGCCCGTGTCCCGCCGCCTTGTCTCGAAGCGGACCATGGCGGTGTTGGGGCCGAGGGACGAGATGCTTTTCACCATGGTCTGCACCACGGTGCTGCGCGGATAGCGGGCGAGCGGGCTGTCCGGATTGCCGGCCTGCTGGCTCGCCACATAAGTGGCGCGCGCGTCGCCCGACGACCAGAGCGCCACCCGGCGATAATCGACCTGCAGGGAATCCGCGTCAAAACCCTCGCGCGCCGTCACATATTGGGTGAGGAAGGAGCGGGTCAGGGCGCTGTCCGGCGTGATCCGCTCCGGATTGATCGGGTCGACCACCTGGACGAAGCCGGTCTGCCGGTCGGTCATCAGCGTGACCGTCTGGACCGACTTGAGCGGCATCAGCACGACCAAAGCGATGGCGAGCAAGACGGCCACGGCCACGGCGATCCAGGCGATGAGCCAGGCCGTCCGCCGCGAGCGGGCGAGCTCCTCCTCCCGGTCCTGCGCCCAGCTTCCCGCTTCGACATAATAAGCGTCGAGCGCTTCGCGTGACTGCTTGTTCATGACGTGCGATCCCGACGGCCTGCGCTTGCGGAGATACGACTTCTCGTGCGCCGGCGATAGCTCTGGCCGAGCGGCACGGCGGCGGCCGTGTCGGCCTCATTGACGCTGCCTTGCGGCATGACCCGCCGTGAGGGCGCGACCGGCCCCTCGCCGGCCCAGGCGGGGGCGCCGGCAGGGCCGGCCTCGCGGCGCTGGCTGGCGGCGACCGCGTCCACCACCTGGGCCGCGCGCGAGCGCTCCTCGGCCGGGGCGGCACGGCTCTGCTGCGGGATGCCGGCCAGCCGCGTCTCGCGCTCGCGCAACGTGCTGCCGAGCCGGGCCGGAAGCGCGCGCCAGGCGTCCGGAAGCCGGAAGCCCAGAGCGACCCTGGCCGCGGCATAGACCATGGCCAGCATGACGAGCGTGAAGATGAGCGTGATCACGAACAATTCGATCGCCGCGCCGGGGGTGGACAGATTGGCTTCGCGGAGCGTGATCAATTCGGCCAGCTTCATCTCGATCAGCACCAGTTCGACGCCGAGCGTAAGGGCGATGCCGAGCGCGCCGAGCGCCGTGGCCGCCAGCGCCCGCAGCCAGCCGACGAACAGGCCGCGCGTCCCCTCGAACAGGAGGAAGGCGATGAAGAACGGCCCGAGCGCGAGCAGGAAGCCGGCGGCGAGCCGCATGGCCGCGAGCCCGCCGATCGCCCCGGTCAGATAGAGGATGCGGGAGCCGCCCATGGCGAAACCGTCGAAATAGGAAGCCGGCGCCACCGGCTGGCCGGCGGCGTTGACGGGCGGCTGCCCCTCCGCGCTGATGATGATCGGCCCTTGCCCGAGCGCGGCGAGCCGGACGAAATTGCGGTCGGCGAAGCCGAGCCGCTCGACCAGGCCGCTGCCGGCGCCGGGCAGGCCGGCCGGCTGGCCGACCGTCGCCGCCACCTCTGCGGGCGCGCGCAGGGCGACGTCGTAGACGAGGGTGCGGTAGACCCCCCAGCTCGTCGCCAAAGCGAGGACGATGCCGATCTTGACCAGAGCGAGCACGCCTTCGCGCAGGCTCGGCGTCTGCCCGAACAGCATCCGGTAGCCCATGAAGGCGACGAACAAGGTGAGGAAGGCGGTGACCAGCAGCGACAGGGTCGAGCCCGGCGCGGCCAAAGCTTCATAACCATTGGCGCCGATCGACTGGGCCTGGCAGTCCACATAGGACAGCAGGCCCTCGAGGAAGCCGGCCGTCGGCGGCGGCGCGTTGCAGGGCGCGATCATGCGACCTCCAGCAGGCGCGGCAGCCATTCGGCCGGGTCGTCGCCGCTGGTCGCGCGGATCTCGTCGAGCAGGCGCACGGTGCGCTCGCGGCCCGACAGGATGGTAAGCAGGTCGCGCTCGGCGCTGAGGTCCAGACGCGCCACCACGCTCTCGGCGCCATGCTTGATCAGGAAGCAATGGGCATTGTCGGGCAGGGTCCGCACCAGCTCATATTCGTGCGCGGTCAGGCCGAAGCCCTCCATATAGTCGGCGGCGCGGGCCTTGGGATTGGCCATGAAGATCTGGGTCGCGGCCTGCTCGATGATCGCGCTGGCGATGCGGCTCTCCAAAGCGTCCTGCGCGCTCTGGGTGGCGAAGCCGACAATCCCGTTCCTTTTGCGGATCGTCTTCTCCCAATCCTTGATCCGGCGGACGAAGACATCGTCGTCCAGCGCCTTCCAGCCCTCGTCGACGACGATGATCGCGGCGGTGCCGTCCAGCCGCTCCTCGACCCGGTGGAAGAGATACATCATCGCCGGCGTCCGCATTGCCGGATCGTCAAGGATCGCGGTCATGTCGAAGCCGACC
>Ga0070665_100000392_pt1 | contig 64775 bp, 62 predicted proteins | sample KBSS13metaG_FD_65862 | JGI IMG/M metagenome (GOLD analysis project Ga0070665, IMG submission 65862) | Switchgrass rhizosphere microbial communities from Kellogg Biological Station, Michigan, USA - KBS S1-3 metaG | ecosystem: Host-associated > Plants > Roots > Rhizosphere > Soil ... | reverse complement strand
AGCGTCACTTCGTCACCGGGGGCGAGCGGCGGCGGGACGCGCTCGCCGGCGCGACCCCAGAGCTCGCCCAGGCAGCCCGAGCCGCAGGTGCCCGAGCCGATCACGTCGCCGGGCACGAGCTCGCAGCCGCGCGAGGCGTAGACGAGCATCTGTTCGAAGCTCCAGGCGGCGCTGGCGAGCGAGTCCGTGCCCAGCTTCTCGCCGTTCAGGGTGACGCTCATCTCGAGGTCCAGCCTGCCCTCGCCGTTGCGGTGCGGCTCCAGCTCGTCGGCGGTGACGATCCACGGGCCGAGGGTCGAGGCGAAGTCCTTGCCCTTGGCCCAGCCCATTTTCAGTTTCAGGTCGAAGCCCTGCAGGTCGCGCGCCGACCAGTCGTTGAAGATCGTGTAGCCGACGATGTGGGGGCGGGCGTCGTCGACGGTGAGGTCGCGCCCGCGGCGGCCGATGATCGCGGCGACCTCGCACTCGTAGTCGAGCGCGTGGCAGCCGGGCGGCACCTCGATCTCGTCGCCAGGCGCGAAGATCGCGTTCGGGTTGGAGAAGTAGAAGGCCGGCGCCTGGTACCACTCGGGCGGGACGGTGGCGCCCGGGCCCTCGGTCTTGATCATGCCCTCGATGTGCTGCTCGAAGGCAACGAAATCGCGCACCGCGGGCGGCTGCAGCGGCGCCAGCAGCTTCGCCTCCGCGAGCGGCACGGTCTCGGTCGCGGCGGCCGCGCGGGCGTCCCGCTCGGCGGGCTCCAGCGACAGCAGCTCGATCATCTCGGTGCCGGCGGGCAGAAGCCGGGCCTCGTCGCCTGCGACGACGGCGACGCGCTCCGCGCCCCCGGCCTCGACGGTTGCCAGTTTCACGTCGTGCTCCTCTCGTCGGATGTGTCGACCACCACGGGGGTGGCGTGCGCGACCTCGGGTGGCGCGCTGAAGTGGGGTCGGAGCAACTCGCTCCAGCGCTCGTAGAGCGGCGACCCGCGGAAGCCCTCGGTGTGGCTCTCGACCGAGTCCCAGCGGATCAGCAGGCGGTAGGTCGAGGGCTCCTCGACCCCGCGCCACAGCTCCAGGCCGAGGAAGCCGTCGGCCTGGGCGACGACACGGCGGGCCTCATCGAAGGCCTTCTCGAACCCCTCCTCGTGCCCGGCGGCGATGCGCAGCGAAGCGTGCTCGAGGATCATTCGGCGGCCTCGCGTAAGGCGTCGGAGATCGCCTTCGCGGTCGCGCCGGCGGACATGCCCCCGTCCAGCGGGATCTCGACCCCGGTGACGTACGCCGAATCGTCGGAGAGCAGGTAAACCACTGTGGCGGCCACCTCCTCGGGCTGGCCGGGACGCCCCAGCGGGGTCAGCGCCTCGTTGACGTGGCGGAAGGCGGGCGGGGCGGAGGCGGTCATCGGGGTCTCGATGAAGCCGGGATGGATGATGTTGACGCGGATGCCGCGGGGGCCGAGCTCGGTCGCGGCGAGCCGGGTTAGACCGCGCAGAGCCCACTTGCTCGTCGTGTAGGCGGCCGTGTAGTGGGCGGTCAGCGCGGCCAACGAGCCGACGTTGACGATCGAGGCGCCCGCCGGCATGAACGGCATCAGCGCCTGCATGCCGAGCATCGGGCCGGTCGTGTTGATCGCCAGCACCCGGTTCCAGTCGTCGAGGTCGACGTCGCCGAGGCGGACCCGGCTGGTCACCCCGGCGTTGTTGACGAGGCCGTGCAGCTCGCCGCCTAGGTGATCGCGGACCAGTGCCGCGAGCTTGCCCCAGTCCTCCGGGTCGGCGACGTCGAGGTGGAACGGGCGGATGCTCCCGGCGAGTTCGGCAGGCGGGTCCGGGATCGCGCTCACGTCGGCCGCGATCACCGTGGCGCCCGCGGTTGCGATCGCGAGGGCCTCGGCCAGGCCCTGACCTTGTGCGGCGCCGGTGACGACGACGTTGCGGCCGTGCAGGCGCGAAGGCGTGGCGGCTGTCTCCCTGGAGAGCATGCCAGGGATCGTACCCCACTCCCGTGTATAGTGCACAATGCACCGGGAACCGCAGACGAGGGGATGGAATGAAACTAGCTTCGATTCGCAGCAGCGAGACGTGTCGTGCCGCCGTCGTGGTCGGCGATGAGGTGATCGACCTGAACCGGGCCGATCCGAGCCTGCCGACCGAGATGAACGACCTTCTCGCGGTCCCGGATCTCCTCGCCAGGCTGCAGGCGGTCGTCGACTCGGACGCCGAGCGGACGCCGCTCGACCCGAAGGTCCTCGCGGCGCCGGTGCCGAACCCGCGCAAGTTCTTCGGCATCGGCCTCAACTACGCCGACCACGTCGCCGAGTCCGGCTTGCCGACGCCCGAGTATCCGGTCGTCTTCGCGAAGATGTCGAACTGCGTCGCCGGCCCTTATGACGACGTCGAGCGGCCGGCCGTCTCCGACGCCTTCGACTACGAGGCCGAGCTCGGCGTCGTGATCGGCAAGACATGCAAACACGTCAAGAAGGAGGACGCCGCCGGGGTGATCGCCGGATACGTCGCCGTCAACGACCTGACGATCCGCGATTACCAGAAAAAGACGCCCCAGTGGACGCTCGGCAAGTCGTTCGACACGCACGGCCCCTTCGGGCCCTTCCTGGTGACCGCCGACGAGCTCGACCCGCATACGCTCGAGCTCAAATGCATCGTCAACGGCGAGGTGCGCCAGCACTCGAACACGAAGAACCTGATCTTCGACTGCTACGAGCTGATCGAGAAACTGACCGAGATCGTCACCCTGGAGCCGGGCGACGTGATCGCCACCGGAACCTGCGGCGGTGTCGGCCTCTCCTTCGATCCGCCTCGGCTCCTCGTTCCCGGCGACGTCGTCCGGGTCGAGATCGAGGGCATCGGGGCGATCGAGAACACGGTCGTCCAGGAGCAGGTCTGAGGTCTCGGCGATGAGAGCTGCCGTCCTCCACGAGCTCGGCGGCGTGCCCGCCGCAGAAGACTTCGCCGAGCCGGTCGCGGGGCCGGGTCAGGAGGTCGTCGAGGTGGTCGCGGCCGGGATCAATCCGGTCGACCTGGCGATCGCGGCGGGCCGTTTCTACGGTCCTCCGCCGCAACTCCCGGCACCGGTCGGCAGCGAGGCAGTCGTCCGCCGCGCCGATGGCCGCCTCGGCTACGTCGCCAAAGTCGCCTCCGGGGCCCTCGCCGAGCGCGCCGTCGTCGGCACCGATTCGGTGATCGATCTGCTGGAGGGGATTCAGCCCGGTGAGGCGATCGCGGCGGGCATCGCCGGCCTCGCGGCATGGGGCGGGCTCGAACACGGCGCGCGCCTCGCCGCCGGCGAGAAGGTCGTGGTCCTGGGCGCGAGCGGCGCGGTCGGCCAGATCGCCGTCCAGGCGGCGAAGGTCCTGGGGGCCGGGCTGGTCGTCGGTGCGGCCCGCAGCGCGGAGGGGATCGACCGGTTGCGGCGACTGGAGCTCGACGCGACGGTAGAGATCGAAGGCGACGGCCTCGCCGACCGGCTGGCCACCGCCGCCGAGGGCGGCTTCGACGTCTGCATCGACCTGATCTACGGGCCCGCGCTGCTCGCCGCGCTCGGCGCGATGGCGCCGCTCGGCCGGGTCGTCCAGATCGGCAACGCGGCGGCCCCGACGCTAGAGCTGCCGGCCGGGGCCCTGCGCGCCCGCAACCTTTCCTTGATCGGCTACTCCTCGGCGCGCCTGTCGCCGGACGAGGCGGCCGCCACCTACCGCAAGGTCGCCGACCGATTCGTCGCCGGGGACCTGAAGATCGAGCTCGAGGAGCTGTCGCTCGAGGAAGTCGGGTCCGCCTGGTCGCGTCAGGCCGGCAGCCCCCATCGCAAGCTAGTCGTCATCCCATAGGGAGGAAGCAGATGCATATCGGACACGTCGCCATGCAGGTCCCGGATCTGGGGGCCTCCAGCGAACATGCCCAGCGGGCGCTCGGATTGGCGGAGGTCGAGAGCGGGCCGGATGTCGCCTACCTCTCGACCGGGCTCAAGCACCACGAGATGCAGCTGATCGCCGCCGACGCGCCGGGCCTCGATCACGTCGGCTTCGAGGTGCAGACGGAGGCCGAGCTCGAGCGCCTGCGGGACGCCGCCGTCGCGGCGGGGGCGCGGGTCCTCTCCGAGGAGCCGCTGGAGCCGGGTCTCGCGAGCGCGGTCCGCCTCGTCGGCCCGGCCGACCTCGTCTTCGAGCTCTACACGCCGATGGAGGTGGCCCCGCCCGCGATCGACCAGCAGATCGGCCGCCACGCGAAACGCTTCGGCCACGTCACCGTCGTCACCCCGGACGGCGCCGAGCTGGTCAAGTTCGCGACCGAGGCGCTCGGCTTCCGGGTCTCCGACGCGTTCGGCGACTTCACCTGGATGCGCTGCGACCCCAATCACCACAGCCTCGCGGTCGGCACGCTGCCGATCCCCGCGGGAGTGATGCACCACTACGCCTTCGAGCTGAACGGCTGGGGCGGGATGATGGCCTACCTCGACGACGTCGCCCTGCGCGGCGAAAACGTCAACTACGGGCCGGGACGGCACGGGCCAGGCTACAACATCTTCACCTACCTGCCGGACCCCGCCGGGGCGCTGCTCGAGGCCTACACCGACCTGCAGATGATCTACGACGACGCGACCTACGAGCCGATGGACTGGGACAAGGTCCCGGGTGCGCTGAACCTCTGGGGTCCCGACATGCCCTCGAACTTCGGCGACTTCGGGATTCCGATCCTCGCCGCGGAGGGAGCCTCCTCATGAATGGGGACGGCTCCGCCCGCGAGGCGATCTGGGTGACCGGCGCCTCGTCGGGCATCGGCGCCGCCCTGGTCGCCTCGGCGCCCGAGGGCGCCCGGGTGACCGGCGTGTCCCGGCGCCCCGGCGAGGCGTCCGAGCACATCTCGGCGGACCTCTCCGAACCCGCGAACTGGGACCTGGTCGAGGAGTCCTTCGATCGGGTGCTGGGCACCGGGCCCGCGCGGGCGACGCTGCTCCACTTCGCCGGCATCGGCGCTCCTCACGGCCCGGCCGCCGAGGCCGACCCGGACGAGTACCGGCGCGGCGTCCTCCTCAACGGCGCCAGCGGCCAGGTCCTCGGGCAGTACTTCCTGCGGCGCTGCCGCCAGCTCGGGATCCCTTGTCGGGTCGTCCTCTGCTCGTCCCCCGCCGCGATCGGCGCGCTCTACGGGATGTCGCACTACAACGCGGCGAAAACGGCCTGCGACCGCTGGGCGGAGTGCCTGCGCCTCGAGGTCGACCCCGCCGACGCGATCGTCTTCACGGTCGTGCCGTGGTCGGTCGACACGCCGATGCTGCGCGGCGTGATGGAGCTGCCGCCGGAGGTCGATCCGATCGGCGCCCAGCTCGTCGAGATGGACAAGCGGGGCGAACTCGCCACCGCGGAGTCGGCGGCGGCCGAGATCTGGGCCCTGCTCGAAGGAGGCGGGGCCGACCGCCCGGCGTTCATCGGAGCGGTGCCCGAGGACGTCTCGGACGGTAACCCTTGAATTCCTACGACCTGCGGGGCCGGGTGGCGATGGTCACCGGCGGCAGTAGCGGCCTGGGTGCCGCCGCCGTCGAGGCCCTGGTCGCGGCCGGAGCGGCGGTGACGATCTTCGACCGCCAGGAACCCGCGGGTGGGACCCGCTGGGTCGAGGGCGACATCACCGATGCCTCTTCCCTGGCGGACGCCGTCGAGCGGATCGAGGGGGAGCGGGGCTCGCTCGACGTCCTCGTCCACTCGGCGGGGATCCCGGGGCCCTGGAAGTCGGCGCTGCAGCTCTCCGAGGAGGACTGGCGCCAGGTGCTCGAGGTGAACGCGACCGGTGCCTTCCTCGCCTGTCGCGCCGTCGTCCCCGGCATGATCGGGCGCGGGTACGGCCGCGTGGTGATGATCTCCTCGATCGCCGGCCGGGAGGGCAACGCCCTGCTGCCCGCCTACTCGGCGTCCAAGGCCGCCGTGATTGCCTTGACGAAGTCGCTCGGCCGCGACGTCGCCGGCACCGGTGTCCTCGTCAACGCGGTCAGCCCGGCGGCGTTCGCGACGCCGATGTCGCTGGAGCAACCGGAGGAGATCCAGAAGGGCATGATCGGGGCGATACCCCTCGGCCGCTTCGGCGAGCCGCGCGAGTTCGGGGCGCTGGTCGCCTGGCTCGCCAGCGAGGACTGCTCGTTCGCCACCGGTGCCGTCTTCGATATCAGTGGAGGTCGCGGTGTCGCCTGAGACGCAGAGATTCGATGTGGTCGTCGTCGGCTACGGACCCGGGGCGCAGGCCCTGACCGCCCTGCTGGCGAAGCTCGGCCGCCGGGTCGTCGCCCTCGAGCGCTACCCGCATCTCTACAACCTGCCGCGCGCCGGCCATATCGACCACGAGGCGGTCCGGGTCGCGCAGGCCCTCGGCGACGCCGAGGCGATGGTGGACACGATGTGGGAAGTCCGCGACACCTACGTCTGGCTGAACGGCGAAGGCAAGGTGCTGATGGAGCAGCCGGCCCACAGCCCCACCGACGCGATCTCCGGCTGGTTCTCCGACTACTCGATGTGGCAGCCTAACTTCGAGCATGTGCTCGACTCCGGTGCCCGCGAGTTCGGCGCCGACGTGCGCCTGGGTTGGGAAGTCGTCGCGGTGGAGGAGCACGACGACCGGGTCGAGGTCGTCGCCTGCCGGGTCGAGCAGGAGGAGGGCTCCGACCGCCTCTCCCGCACCGAGGACTACGTCCGGCTGGAGGCCTCCTACCTGGTCGGGGCCGACGGAGCCAACAGCTTCGTCCGCGCCGCGCAGGCGATCCCGCGGACGGACCTCGGTCTCGACGAGGAGTGGCTGGTCGTCGACCTGGAGACGATCCGGCCGGTGAAGATCGAGCCGAACATCGCTCAGATCTGTGATGCGGCGAGGCCGCGGCTGGTGATGCCCCTGGGCAAGACCCATCGCCGCTTCGAGTGGATGGTGCTCCCCGGCGAATCGACCGCGCAGCTGTCGCGGCCGGAGGAAGCCTGGCGCCTGCTCGAGGAGTACAGGGTCACCCCCGAGAACCACCGGATCGCGCGCCAGGTGGTCTATCGCTTCCAGGCGCGGATGGCTGAGGACTGGCGCCGCGGCCGGATCTTCATCAGCGGCGACGCGGCGCACACGATGCCGCCCTACGCCGGACAGGGGATGCTCTCCTCGATCCGTGACTCGACCAACCTGGCGTGGAAGCTCGACCTCGTGCTGGGCGGCGCCGACGACGCGCTGCTCGACACCTACGAGCAGGAGCGGCGACCCCACGTGCGCCGCTGGACCGAGATATCGATGGCCGAGGGGGCCGTTTCGTGTGAGCTCGATCCCCAGCGGGCCGCCGAACGCGATGCCCGGATGCTGGCGGGCGAGAACATGAGCCACGACGCTCCCCCGGACATCGATTCCGGGGTGGTGGCCACCGACGCCGCCGGTGCCGTGGTTCGGCCCGCGGGCACGCTCGGCCCCCAGGGCCGGGTGCGCGCGGCCCAAGGAGAGGGTCGCTTCGACGATCTCTTCGGCGCCCCTCGCTTCACCATCCTGACCCGGAACGGGGCGGCGGCGGAGGTGCTCGACGAGGCCGGACGGGAGCTGCTCGACCGCCTCGACGCGGTCGTCGTCGAGATCGTCGCGGCGGACGTCCCGGAGCCCGGCGACTTCCAGGCCGCCGATCTCGACGGCGTCTACTCGCGGTACTTCGACGCCCACGATGCCGACGTCGTCGTGGTGCGGCCCGATTTCTACGTGTTCGGGGTCGCGGCGGGGCTCGATGGCCTGCCCGCGCTCCTCGAGGAATTGCACGGCGCGCTGCGCCTGCCGACAACGAGTGAGGTGGTCAGATGAGCAGTGAGCAGCAGATGCTGGTCGACGGGCTGAAGTTCGCCGAGTCGCCCCGCTGGCACGACGGTCGCCTCTGGTTCTCCGACGTGCACGATTACGCGGTCAAGTGCGTCGACCTCGAGGGTCGCGTGACGCGCGTCGCCGAGGTGCCCGGGCGCCCGGCCGGCCTCGGCTTCCTCCCCGACGGAAGGCTGCTCCTGGCGACGGCGCTCGACCGCAAGCTGAGCATCGTCGAGGTCGAGACCGGCGAGGTCGCCGAGGTCGCCGATCTCTCCGAGATCGCACAGGGCGGGCTCAACGACATGGTCGTCGACACCGAGGGACGCGCATTCGTCGGCGACGTCGGGTTCACCTTCGGGGCCGAGCCGCCGCGGCCGGGTCGCGTGATCGGCTGGACCGAGGCCGACGGGGCGTCGGTTGCCGCCGAGGAGACGACCTTCCCCAACGGCTGCGCGGTCGACGGCGAGCGTTACGTCCTCGCCGAAACCCTGGCCAAACGCGTCTCCGAATTCCGCGTCGGCAGCGATGGCCGCCTCACCGACCGCAAGGTGCTCGCCGAGCTCGAGGATCCGCCCGACGGGCTCTGCCTCGACGCCGAGGGATGCGCCTGGGTGGCCCAGCCGGAGGAAAGCCACTACCTGCGGCTGCGGCCCGACGGCTCGATCGATCGGGTGGTCGAGTCGGCCTGGCCCTTCGCCGTCACCTGCGTGCTCGGTGGGGAGGACGGGCGGACGCTCTTCCTCTCCTCGGCGGACACCGATCTCTCCCGTCTGCCCAAAGGGGACAGCACGGGACGGATCGACATGCTGCGGGTCGACGCACCGCGAGCCGGACGGCCGTGACGGACGACTGCCTGCCCGGACCCCGACGGCTCAGTCGTCGTCTTGGTCCGGCAGGCCCGCCGAGACCCGGGCCACGGTGTTCTTGAGGTGCGCTTCGATCGCCTTGGCGGCGCCCTTGGCGTCGCCTTTGCGGCAGGCGACGACGATCCGCTCGTGCTCCTGCTGAGTCTGGTCGGCGGTCAGCGCCAGGGTCGAGTAGAGCCGCAGGTAGGCGGCAGAGGAGTCGCGCAGTTCGGCGATCAGCTTCTCCAGCCGCGGACGCTTCGCGGCGCTGTAGATGCGCTGGTGGAATTTGACGTTGAGCCGGCTGTACTGGGCCGCCTGCGTGGTCGACGCGCCCATCTGCCGGAGCAGATCCTCGAGCGCGTCGAGATCCTCCTCGGACATGTTTTCCACCGCTTTTTCGGTCGCGGTCGCCTCCAGCGGGATGCGGATGTCATACGTTTCCTGCAGATCCTGGACCGTCGGCCTGAAGACGACGACCCCACGATGGGGCGAGCTGACCAGGAGCCCCTCGCGCTCCAGGGCGGCGAAGGTTTCGCGGACCGGCGTGCTGCTGACACCGAAGCGTTCGGCCACCTCGAGCTGGCGCAGTCGGCTTCCGGGCTTGATCTTGCCCGAGCGGATCTCCTCCCGCAGCTCGTCGATCAACGTGTCGGTGATGGTGCGCCGCACCAGCGTCGGCTGTTTTTCCCTGCCCATAGTTCGTGCACTGTATCGGATGCCGGACACACCATTTTATGTCCTGGTGCATAATGTACAAAGGGAACCACCGAGAGGAGGAGTTGTGACGAAGGTCGACTATGACGTCGCGATCGTGGGTGGCGGACCGGTCGGTCTCGCCCTGGCGGGGCTGCTCGGCCAGATGGGCCATTCGGTCGGCCTCTTCGAGCGGTTCGCCCAGGTCTACCCCCTGCCGCGTGCGATCCGCTTCGACGGCGAGATCATGCGGATCTTCCAGAACCTCTCGATCGTCGACGCGATCTCCGACGACATCGTGCCGATGGAGGGCTACCGGTGGTTCGGGGCCGATGACGAGGAGATCGTCTACATCCACCAGGCCGATGTCGCTCCGTCGGGCTGGCCCGCCTCCTACGTCTTCTGGCAGCCGGCGATCGACGCCGCCCTCGAGGATCGCGCCGCCGCGCTCGGCTCGGTCGACATCTGGCGAGGGTGGGCGGCCGAAGGCGTCACCCGGGGGCCGGACTCGGCGGCGGTGACGCTTCGCCAGGGGGCCGAGTCGCGGCCCGGCGAGTGGGAGTCCGGCGCGGAGACGAAAACGGTGAGCGCCAGGTTCGTCGTCGGCGCCGACGGTGCCAACTCGGTCGTCCGCGAGGCCACCGGGATCGGCCAGGAGGATCTCGGGTTCAGCGAGCACTGGCTGGTCGTCGACACCCGGCCGAAGGACATGTCGCGGTGGGACCCGCGCATCTCCGAACAGCACTGCAATCCGTCGCGCCCGCATGTCGAAGTCAACAACGGGCCGCGCCACCGGCGCTGGGAGTTCATGATCCTGCCGGGAGAGGACCCCGACGACTTTGCCGCTGAAGAGCGGGTCTGGGAGCTGCTCGAGGGCCACCTCGCTCCCGCCGAAGGGAAGATCGTGAGACACGCCGTGTACGAGTTCCGCTCGAAAGTCGCGAGCACCATGAACGTCGGTCCGGTGGCGCTGGCCGGCGACGCCGCGCACGTGATGCCGCCGTTCATGGGAGAGGGGCTCTGCTCGGGACTGCGGGACGCGAACAACCTCGCCTGGCGCCTCGATCTGCTGCTGCGGGGCGAGGCCGACGCGGCGCTGCTGGAGGACTACTCGGCGGAGCGCCGTCCCCACAACGAGGCGATGATCCGCGTCTCGCTCGAGATGGGGAAGGTCTCCTGCACCACCGACCGGGCGGCGGCCGAGGCCCGGGACACCGCCTTTCGCTCCGGGCAGCTGCCGCCGCCGCCTCCGGTCCCCCACCTCGTCTCGGGAACCCTGCGCGGCGAGGCGGATCCGGTGTCGGGCAGGCTCACCCCGCAGGGCGTCGTCCGGATGGCGACCGGGGAGGAGGGTCGGTTCGACGACATCGTCGGGAAGGGCTTCGCGCTGATCGCGATCAGCGGCGATCCCGCCGCCCTGCTGACCGACGAGCAGCGGTCCTGGCTGGAATCGATCGACGCCAAGGTCGTGACGCTGGACGATGCCGTCCCCGGCGCCGCCGCGGACGTCGACGGGGCGCTCACGTCACATCTGGAGGCACTCGACCGGGTCGCCCTGATCTCGCGTCCCGACGGCTACGGCTTCGGCAGCGTCGCCGACGCCGCCGCGATCGGCGAGCTGGTCGAGGAGCTGCGTCGGGAGCTGGCGGGGCACGCCGCCTGACGCCTGTACCGAGGGCCTCTATCCGTGTATAGTGCACAATGCATGAGCCGCTACGCGCTCTGCGGGGAGATCAGACTTCGATGAACGGTGCCCAAGATCACCAATCCGCGTCGCGCGGAGCGCTTCTCTCGACCAGCGAGCTACGGGTCACCTATGGGCCCGTCGTCGCGGTGGAGAGCCTCACCCTCGACGTGCCGGAGGGCGGCATCGTCGGCCTCATCGGTCCCAACGGCGCGGGCAAGACCTCGGCGATCGACGCGATCAGCGGCTATCACCCGGCAACCTCGGGCGAGGTTCTCTTCGACGGCGACGACGTCACCCGGACGCGTCCCTTCAGGCGGGCCCGTCGCGGTCTCGCGCGGACCTTTCAGTCGGTCGAGCTCTTCGACGACCTGACCGTCGAGGAGAACCTGCAGGTCGCCGCCGACCACCTCGGCATGGGCCGCGCCCTACGGGACCTCTTCCTGCCGGTGCGCACGGCGGACCGCGAGGGCGTCGACTGGGCGCTCGAGCTCTGCGGCCTCGGCGACGTCGCGGAACGGATGCCGACCGAGCTATCGGCGGGCCGTCGCAAGTTGGTCGGCGTCGCCCGGGCCCTCGCCCAGCGCCCGAAGGTCGTGCTGATGGACGAGCCCGCCGCGGGTCTCGATACCGACGAGAGCCAGGAGCTGGGGGAGCGGCTGAAGACGATGCCGGCCGCCGGGGTCTCGGTGTTGATCGTCGACCACGACATGAGCCTGGTGCTCGGGATCTGCGACCAGATCCACGTTCTCGACTTCGGGCGCTCGATCGCCCACGGCACGCCGAAGCAGATCCGGACCGATCCGGCCGTGATCGGCGCCTACCTCGGTGGGGAGGCGGTGGCCGATGCCGCCTGAGGAGACCGCTCGCCTGCGCCTCCGCGGATTCTCCGGCGGGTACTTCGGGCAGCCGGTCGTCCGCGACCTCGACCTGGAGGTTCCGGCGGGCGGCGTCGTCGCCCTGCTCGGCGCCAACGGAGCGGGCAAGACGACCACTCTGGAGACCATCGCCGGCCTCAACCAGCCGCTCGGCGGCACGATCGAGCTGGACGGCGAGGAGATCTCGGGGCGCCCGACCCACCTGCTCGCCCGCGCGGGCGTCTCGCTGGTGCCGGAAAACCGCGCCCTCTTCAACGGCCTCACCGTGCGCGAGCACCTGCGCCTCGCCGGCGGCGACAAGGCGCTGCCCGAATCCGACCTCCTCGAGATGCTGCCGGAGCTGGAGAAGTGCATGGGCCGCAAAGCCGGCGTGCTCTCCGGCGGCGAGCAGCAGATGCTCGCCGTCGGCCGCGCCCTGGTCGGGCGGCCGCGCCTCCTTCTGGTCGACGAGATGAGCCTCGGCCTGGCCCCGATCATCGTCGAGCGCCTGCTGCCGATCCTGCGCCGGGTCGCCACCGATTACGGGACCGGGGTGCTGTTCGTCGAGCAGCACGTGCCGTTGGCGCTGAAGGTCGCCGACCACGCCTACGTGCTCAGCCACGGCCGCCTCGTGATCGAGGGCGCCGCCGAGGAGATGAGCAGGCAGCAAGAGCTTCTACAGAGCAGCTACCTCGGCGACGAGGCAACTGACGCAGTCAGAAGGCAGCCGGCCCGATCGGGCGCGGCCAATGATGGGAAACAGGAGGAGAGAAACTAGATGCGACCCGATCTCAGGAAGCTGGCCCTGCTGTTCGCCGCCCTGTTGCTCGCGGCGGTAGTCGTCGCCGGTTGTGGCGGCGGTGGTAGCAGCAGCAGCTCGGAATCGAACGGCACCGCGACGGAATCGGAAGCCGGCTCGGAAACCGAAGCCGAAGGCGGTGAAGAAGAAGCCGAAGGCGGTGAAGAAGAAGCCGAAGGGGGCGAAACCGGCCTCGGCAAAGAAGACAAAGCCACCGGCAAGCCGATCGTCGTCGGCATGCTGAACCTCGAAAACGGCCCCGTCGCCTTCCCCCAGTACAAGGAAGGGACCGAAGCCGCGATCGAATACATCAACAACTACAAAGGCGGCATCCACGGCCGTCCGCTCGAACTGGTCGAGTGCGCGACCGACGGACAGCCCGCGACGTCGACCCGCTGTGCCAATCAGATCGTCGAAAAGGAACCTATGTTCATCCTCGGCGCCGCCGATACCGGCGCCTCGGGCGCGTTCCCGGTCTACGAACGGAAGAAGCTAGCCTACATCGGCGGCATGCCGCTGACCCCGGTCGAGTCGAACGCGAAAAACGCCGCGACCTTCATCTCGATCGTCGTCGCCGACAACGCCGCGGCCGCGGCCTTCGCCAAGGAAACGCTGAAGGTGAAGAGCGCCTCGTCGGTCAACGTCAGCGACACGCAGGGGAAGTACACCGCTTCGCAGATCGTCGGCGCGCTCAAAAACGCCGGCCTCGAAGTCAGCGAAGTCAACGTCTCGCCGACCGCGTCCGACCTGACCTCTCCGGCAGCGGAAGCCGTCACCTCGAGCAGCGAACTGATCTACATCCAGGTGCCGAATGCCTGCGCCCCGATGATCAAGGCGCTGGAATCGGTCGGGAACACCAAGCCGGTGATCTCGGTGGCGACCTGCGCGTCGCCCTCCACGCTCGAAGCGGCCGGTCCCGCGGCGGAAGAAATCTACTTCCCCGAACCGCTCGAACTGCTCACCAGTGGCTCCGAAGCGGCTGAAATCACGAACGCGGCGTTCGACGAATTCACCAGCGAAGAAATGCCACGGGAAACGTTCTCGGTCGAGGGATTCGCCGCGGTCATGAACGCCTGGGAAGTGTTGAACGAAGCGCCGGAATCGGACCTCCAGCAGTCGAAGATCCTCGGCCTCTTCAACGACGGCAAAGAACACCCGAACTGGCTCGCGCACCCCTACACGTGCGGCCAGAAAGAAATCGTCTCGCAGACCGCGGTCTGCAACGGCAGTCAGAAAATCACCCAGGTCAAAAACGGCGAAATCGTCGAAGTCAGCAAAGACTGGGTCAACGGAACGCAGTACGTCCCCGCCCCCTGAGGCACTGATCATCCCGGCGGGTCGCGGCGAGACCGCGGCCCGCCGGGATCCTCGAAACAACACATGAGCTCTTACATCCTCTTTCTCCTTCTCGGCCTCGGCGCCGGTGCGATCTACGCGGTCCTCGCCCTGGGCCTGGTGCTCAAGTACCGCTCGGCGGGCGTCGTCGACTTCGGCCATTCGGCCACGGCGATGTTCATCGCCTACGTCTACTTCGGTCTGCGAACGGAGGGCAAGCTCGAGCTCCCGTGGGCGATCCTGCCTCACGAGATCACCCTTGGCGGCGCCGAAATGGGCAACGCCCCGGCGCTGATCTTCTCCCTGATCTACGCGGCGATCCTCGGCCTCGTCATGTACCTGGTCATCTACCGACCGCTCCGCCACGCGACCCAGCTGGCGCGGATCTGCGCCTCGGTCGGCGTGTTGCTCTACCTCCAGGCGGTCGCCGTCCTCAACTTCTCGTCCAATCCGAAATCGGTGCCCGCGATCCTGCCGAACTCCCCGCTCCACTTCGCCGGGGTGACCGTGCCGGTAGATCGCCTCTGGTTCGCCGCCCTGGTCGTGGTGATGGCGACGGGACTCTGGGCCGTCTACCGCTTCACCCGCTTCGGGCTCGCCACCCGGGCCGCTTCCGAGAACGAGGAGGGGGCCGCCGTGATCGGCCTCTCCGCCAGCCGGATCGCTGCCGTCAACTGGGTGATCGCGACCGTCCTCGCCGGCCTCGCCGGGATCCTGATCGCCCCGATCGCGACGATCCAGCCCGCATCCTACACGCTCTTCATCGTCCCCGCCCTCGCCGTCGCCCTGGTCGCCCGCTTCCAGTCCTTCGCGATCGCCGCCGCCGCCGGCCTCATCCTCGGGATGCTGCAGTCGGAGGTCACCAAGCTGATCTCGGTGGCCCACTGGCTCCCCCAGCAGGGCCTGCCGGAAGCGATCCCGTTCATCGTGATCGTCGTCGGCATGACCCTGGTGGCGCAGAAAATGCGGGCGCGCGGGGAGATCGTCGTCCAGCGGAATCCCTCGCTCGGCAACCCGCAGCGACCCTGGACCACGACGGCCTTCTGCTTCGCGATCGGCGCGCTCGGGCTCTTCGCCCTGCAAGGCTCGCTTCGCTTCGCCTTGATCAGCTCGTTCATCTGGATCTGCCTGGCTCTCTCCCTCGTCGTCCTCACCGGCTACGTCGGGCAGGTCTCCCTTGCCCAGATGGCCTTCGCCGGGGTCAGCGCCTTCGGGCTCACCCACATCACCGGCCAGCTCGGGATCGGCTTCCCGTTCGCGCCGATCCTGGCGAGCCTCGCCGCCATCCCCCTGGGGATCCTGATCGGCCTGCCCGCCCTGCGGCTACGCGGGGTCAACCTCGCGGTCGTGACCCTGTCGGCGGCGCTCGTCCTCGACTCGATGGTCTTCAGTTGGACCTGGTTCACCGGCGGCCTCGGCGGCACCGACGTCGGCAACCCGAGTCTGCTCGGCTGGAACCTCGGGATCTCGCAGGGCGACGCCTACCCCCGCGTCATCTTCGGGATCCTCGTCCTGCTCATCGTCTGTGGGATCGGCCTGCTGGTGGCGCGTCTCCGCCGTTCTCCGGCCGGCCGGATGATGATCGCGGTGCGCTCCAACGAGAGGGCCGCGGCCGCGGCCGGCATCGACGTCAACCGCACCAAGATCCTCGCCTTCGGCCTCTCTGCCTGGATCGCCGGGGTCGGCGGCGTGCTGTTCGCCTACGCGCAGCAGACCGTCTCGCCGCCGACCTTCGAAACGTTCAGCTCCCTGACCCTCGTGGCGATCGCCTTCGTCGCCGGCGTCGGCCGGATCGGCGGGGCGATCTTCGCCGGGATCATGATGGCCAGCACCGGCCTCTTCGTCACCTTCCTGGACCGCGAATTCAACGTCGGCAAGTACCAGCTGCTGGTCGCCGGGCTGTTGCTCGTGATCACCGCGATCAAACAGCCCGACGGCGTCGCCGCGACCCCGCCGCCGCCGCTGGTCGCCGCGTGGCACTGGCTCGAGCGCCAGTTCGTCAGGCGCGGACTGCTCGCACAGGAACCGAAGCGTACGCACGGATGATGCTGTTGGTGGCGAGGCGCGGCTCGCCCGCCGGCTCGAAGCGCTCCACCCGTCCGAGCAGCTCGCCCAGCAGGGCACCCGCCTCGAGCCGGGTCAGGCCCTGGCCGGCGCAGGCGTGGACGCCGTAGCCGAAGCCGACCTGGCGTGACGCGTCCGGCCGCTCGACGTCGAAATCGTCGGGCCGGTCCCAGAAGCGCTCGTCGCGGTTCGCCGAGGCGTACATGACCACCACCCGCGCGCCGGCCTCGATCCGACGGTCGCCGATCTCCGCGTCGCGGGTCACCACCCGGGTGAAGAACCGGACCGGCGACTGCCAGCGGACGATCTCATTGATCGCGTTGGGGATCAGGTCGGGGTCGGCCCGCAGCTTCTCCCAGGACTCGGGCCGGGTCGAGAAGAGGTGGAAGGCGGCGCCGAGGGCGCTCGCGGTGGTGTCCAGCGAGGGGCCGAGGAAGTCGAGCATCAGCGCCGGGCACTGCTCCGCCGCGATCTCGCCGCGCGCGGCCGCCGCCACCACGGCCGCGCCGAGACCGTCGGGGGCCAATCGTCCCGTCCCGGCGACGGTCGAGGCGTACTCGATCAGCTCGCCGACCGAACGCAGTTTCGGCTCGTTGCGCTCGCCCAACGGCCCGCTGGTGTCGAACGCCGCCTCGGCCCACTCCAGCAGGCGCGGCCGGACCTCCTCCTCCCAGCCCAGCAGATCGGGGACGACCGTCAGCGGCATCGCCTGCGCGAGGGCCGGCACCGCGTCGAACTCGTCCTGTCGGAGCACGTCGTTGACCAGCTCGCGCGCCAAGCGCTCGACGTAGGCCTGCTTGTCCCGCAGCGCGTGCGGGTTGAGGCCCTGGCTGAGCACGGTCCGCAGTCGGCGGTGCAGGGCACCGTCGCTCGCCAGCGTCGTCCCCTGCTGCGCCTTGTTCGTGAAGTCGTTGAAGGAGACGCCCATGGACGAGGTGAAGGTCCCGTCGTCGCCGAGCGCCCCGCGCACCTCCGCGTACCTGGGCAACGCATACATCCCGAGGCTCTCCAGCCAGACGACCGGTCCGAGGTCGCGCAGCTCGCGATAGATGCCGTAGGGCTCGTGGATCGACGGCACGGCGAACAGGTCCCCCGCGAACGAAGGGGTGTCCAAGGCCGCCATCGGTCAGCTCGGTCGGGGGGCTTCGCCGAGCCGGGGGAACAGGGCGAGGGCGTTGTCGCGAAGGATCGCCCGGCGCTGCGCCGGGTCGGCGAGCGCATCGGCGTCGAGCAGCTTGCGGCCGAGCATCTCCACCACCGGTGGCGGCGGGAAGGGAGTGTCGCTGCCGTAGAGGAGCCGGTCGGGGGAGGTGAGAGCGAGCAGCGCCTCGATCGCGCGCGGGGTCGCGTCGCCGGCCAGGTCGTAGTGCAGGTCAGCAAGCTGGGCCACGATGTCGACCGGGGCGTCGTCGCCGGGGGCGATCGCCTTGGTGAAGCCCGCCACCCGGTCGACCAGCACCGGCAGCGCGCTGCCGGTGTGGGGCACGACGAGCCTCAGGTCGGGGAACCTGGTGAAGCTGCCCGCGAGGGCGAGGTCGACGACCGCCCTCGTCGTGTCGAAGGGGAACTCGATCATCGGGCGAGGTCGGCCCAGCGCCGTCTTCTCCCAGCCGGGCGGCGAGGCGGGGTGGAGGACGACGACGGCCTCCCGCCGGTGGACCTCGGCCAGCAGCTCGGCGTAGTCGGCATCGCCGGGGTAGCGTCCCTCCACGTTCGTCATCAGGACGACGCCGTCGGCGCCAAGCTCGTCGAAGGCATACGCGACCTCGGCCAACGCCCCGTCGACGTCGGGAAGCGGGAGGCTCGCGAGGAAGCCGAAGCGGGTCGCGGAGGAGGCGACCGCCGCTGCTCCTGCCTCGTTCACCGAACGGGCCAAGGCGCGGGCGGCGGCGGCGTCGCCGAAGTGGATGCCCGGCGAGGAGATCGAGAGGACCGCGGCGGCGATCCCGAGCGCGTCCATCTGCGCCAGCGCGCCCTCGATGCTCCAGTCGGGGACGCGGGGAAAGCCGTCGGGCCGGTCGATGCCGGCGGCCGCCAAGGCGTCCCGGTAGGCGTCCGGCACGAAATGCGCGTGCGCATCGATAGCTCCCTCCAGCATCCCGAGCTGATGGTACACGATGCATAATGTCGATTAGACTGCGAGCGAACGTGATCGCGAGGAGAGGATCCCGATGGACGACCGCACGAACGCCGCGCTCGCTGCCTACGAAGCGGCACTGAACGAGCCTGAAGTCGACCGTCGCGCCGAGCTCGTCGCCGCCGCGCTGACCGAGGACGCGCGCGTCTACGCCGCCCACCTCGCCGATTCGCCCACGCTGGATCGCGACGCGTTCGCCGCGGATTGCGGCGTCGTCCAAGGCTGGCGTCCGCCGGAAGCGACCCTGCGAAGGCGGGGAGAGGTCGACGGCCATCACGAGTGGATCCGCTTCGCCTGGGTGGTGGCGACGCCCGACGGTGAGGTGATCGAGGTCGGCGGCGCCCGGATCGAAGGCGTCGACGTGGTCGAGCTCGCGCCCGACGGCCGTTTCCGCGGCGTCGTCGTCTTCCGTGGCGTGGCCCCCGAGGGAGGCTTGGAATAGTGTCAGGCGGGCTGATAATCGCGAGCGACAAGGACGGGAACGGATGAAGACACAGGTCGGGATCGTCGGCGCGGGACCGGCGGGTCTGATGTTGGCGCTGCTGCTGGAGCGCGCCGGGATCGAGTCGGTCGTGCTCGAGCGGCGCGACCGCGACTACGTCGAAGGCCGCGTCCGCGCGGGGCTGCTCGAGCAGAACACGGTCGACCTGATGCGCTCACTCGAGGTCGCGGGCCGGCTCCAGGAGCGCGGGCTCCCACACGACGGCATCTACCTGCGTTGGCAGGGCCAGACCGTGGACATTCCGATGACCGAGCTGACGGGCCGCACGATCACGATCTACGGCCAGCAGCAGGTCGTGCGCGACCTGATCGACGCCTGCGGCGAGCGTGGGGTGGAGGTGCGTTTCGAGGTCGAGGACGTCGCCGTCCACGGGCTCGATTCGGAGCGCCCCGCGATCACCTTCGCCGGCACCGACGGCGAGGAGCGGATCGACTGCGACCTGATCGCCGGCTGCGACGGCTTCCACGGCATCTGTCGGCCCTCGATCCCCGCCGGCGTCCTCACCGAGTACGAATACACCTACCCCTTCGGCTGGCTCGGGATCCTGGCCGAGGCGGCGCCGACCACCGACGAGCTGATCTACGCCTGGCACGAGCGGGGATTCGCGCTCTACTCGATGCGCTCGCCCGAGATCAGCCGCCTCTACCTCCAGGTCCCCGCCGACGAGGACATCGCGCGGTGGCCGGACGAGCGGATCTGGGAGGAGCTGCAGACGCGGCTAGGGGTGGACGGCTGGCAGGTCGGCGAAGGCAAGATCTTCGACAAGGGCGTGACGCCGATGCGGAGCTTCGTCTGCGACCCGATGCAGTACGGGAAGCTCTTCCTCGCCGGCGACTCCGCCCACATCGTGCCCCCCACCGGTGCCAAGGGCCTGAACCTCGCCGCCAACGACGTGCGCCTGCTCGCCGCGGCGATCGACGCTCACTACCGGGAGGGGGACGACTCGCCGCTCGGGCGCTACACCGAGAACGCCCTGCGCCGGGTCTGGCGGGCCCAGGACTTCTCCAACTACATGACCCAGCTGCTGCACAGGCTCGACGACGGCGACCCCTTCCAGGCGCGCCTGCAGCTCTCCCGTCTGGAGCAGTTGAAGCGCTCCGAGGCCGCCCGGCGGAACCTCGCCGAGAACTACGTCGGGCTTCCCGCCACCGACGACTTCTAGGTCGGTTCCTCCACCCGCCGCTCGGCGGCGATCCGGGCGTAGACGGGGAGCAGGTCGGGGTCGTCGATCGCGCCCGCGTCGAGCGCCTCGGCGGCCGGGGTGCCCTGCAGCATGCGCTTCACCGGCACCTCCAGCTTCTTGCCGGTCCGCGTGTGGGGGATGCCGGGGACGAGGATGATCTCGTCGGGCACGTGCCGCGGTGACAACGACCGGCGGATCGCGGCGACGATCTCCTCCTTCGTCCGCTCCTCGTCGGCACCCTCGGTGAGCACAACGAACAACGGCATGAAGTAATCCTCGCCGAGCTCGGTCCCGACCACCATCGCCTCGAGCACCTCCGGCAGCGGCTCGACCGCGGCGTAGATGTCGGCGGGCCCCATCCGGACGCCGTTGCGGTTCAGGGTCGAGTCGGAGCGGCCGTGGATGATCGAGCTGCCGTCGTCGAAGATCTGGATGAAGTCGCCGTGGCGCCAGACGCCGGGGAACTCCTCGAAGTAGGCGGAGAGGTAGCGCGCCCCGTCGGGGTCGTCCCAGAAGCGCAGCGGCATCGAGGGCATCGGCTTGGTCACCACCAGCTCGCCGGTCTCACCCGAGAGCCGCCGGCCCGCCTCGTCCCAGGCCTGGACGTCGACGCCGAGTTGCCGGGCCTGCAACCGACCGGCACGCAGCGGCGAGAGCGGCGAGCTGCCGACGAACGCCGAGCAGACGTCGGTGCCGCCGCTCGCGGAGCTCAGCCAGACATCGGGTCCGATCGCCTCCTGGCACCATTCGAAGCCCGACAGGGGCAGCGGCGAGCCCGTCGACACCAGTGCCCGCAGGGCTCCCAGGTCGTGTTCTGAGGCAGGCGTGAGGCCGGCCTTCATGCAGGCGGTGATGTAGCCGGCACCGACTCCGAGATGGGTGGCTCCGACCTCGGCGGCGCGCGCCCAGGTCGAGCCGAGGTCGGGATAGGTGGGGGATCCGTCGAGGAGGACCGCGGTCGCGCCGGTGAGGAGGCTCGAGACCATCAGGTTCCAGACCATCCAGCTGGTGCTGCCGACGAAGAGGTAGCGGTCGCCGGGCCGCACGTCGCACTGGAGCCGCATCTGCTTCAGGTGCTCGAGGAGGATGCCGCCGTGGCCGTGGACGATGCCCTTCGGCATGCCGGTGGTCCCGGAGGAGAAGAGCACCCAGAGCGGATGGTCGAAGTCGAGCGGCGCGAAACGCAGGTCGGCCTCGGTGCCGATCGCCTCCGACCACGCGGTCACGGGCCCCCGACGTAGGGGGCTCCGACCCGGGGTCGAGATCGGGGATCCAGATCAGGTGGGGGCTCGGCTCGATCGCCTCGAGCAACCCCGCCACGTCGTCACGGCGTGGATAGGTGCGCCCGGCCCAGCGGTAGCCGTCGATCGCGATCAGGACCTTCGGGCGCAGCTGCGCGAACCGCGCAGCCACCCCGTCGGCCCCGAAGTCGGGCGCGCAGACGGACCAGATCGCGCCGATGCTCGCGCAGGCGATCAGTCCCACGACGGCAGGCGCCCCGTTCGTCAGGTAGGCCGCGACCCGGTCGCCGCGTTCGACGCCGAGCTCGGTAAGCGTCCGGGCCAGCGCGCCGGAGTCCCGGCGCAGGCGCTCCCAGGACCACTCGACCGGCTCGCCGGATTCCGCGACGCAGATCAGCGCCGGGTCCGATCCGGCGTGGCGAAGCAGATGTTGGCCGTAGTTCAGGCGTGCGCCCGGGAACCATTCCGCCCCGGGCATCTCCGCGCGACCGAGGGGCGGGCCCCAGCCACGGTCCCCGATCACCTGCTCGTAGGTCCAGACGCTCGACCAGAACCTGCCGGGATCTTCGACCGACCACGCCCAGAGGTCCTCGTAGCCATGAAAGTCCCGGCCCTCCCGTTGCGCGAGCCAACCGAGGTAGGCCGTCAGTCCGCAGCGCTGGACCAGCGAGTCGGGCGGCTCCCAGATCGTCTCGCCGAGCTGCATAGTTGTGCATTATGCATATAACGCCCGACCATGGTCGGCGACCGCGCAAGCTGCCTACAGGGACCTCAGTCGCTCGCCCACCGTCGCCAGCGCGTCGCAGAGACCTTCGCGACTGCCCCGCGGGAGCTCCTCGAGCAGCCGGTCTTCCACCGCGTCCACCGCGGTGCCGGCCGATTCCACCAGGCGGCGCCCCTTTGCCGTCAGCGAGCTCCGCAGGATCCGCGCGTGGCTCGGGTCGACCTTGCGGGTGACCAAGCCGCGTTCCTCGAGGCGCCGCAGGACTTGGATCATGGCCTGCGGCGTGATCAAAGCGCGCCGGGCCAACTGCGCGTTCGACAGGCCTGGTTTCCGTTCGAGAACCGAGAGCGTGGTGAATTCGGGCAGGCTGAGGTCGAATGGGGAGAGGGCCTGGGTGAGCGCCGGCTGGATGCCGCGGTTCAGCCTCCCGATCAGGTAGACGAAGGATTGGCGGTCGGGCGCGTCGCGCGATTGCGTCATCGTCGAATCAATATAAATCAGACTGATATCTTCTCCTCACGCACATGTCCAGCCTAATCACCCTCCCCGAGGCGATCTCCGACCTCGTCAACGACGGCGACTCCGTCGCCCTGGAGGGCTTCACCCACCTGATCCCCTTCCCGCCGGCCACGAGGTGATCCCCCAGGGACGGGTGGACCTCACGCTGGTCCGGATGACCCCGATCGACCGGCGTTCGCGCAGCATGATCACCCTCGCCGCCTGATCTCCCTGGGCGCCGAGAGCGAGATCGCGATGCACCTTCGCGCCGGGACGGCAAGGGGCTCTCCGAGGAGGAGATCAAGGAGCTGATCCTCCACACGGCGATCTACGCCGGGCTGCCGCGCGCCAACGCCGCCTTCGCGATCGCCCAGAAGGTGCTGGCCGAAGCCCGATAGCCGCATCTGGACAAATGTATTCGTCTGCCTTATATTCGCTCGCCTTATATTTACTTGGTGAGAGACCCGAAGGGAGCAGGATGAGCGGCGCGGAGAGTCAGGCAGGGACGAGGATCGAGGTGAAGGACCTCCCGGGCCACGCGGGCACCGATCTCGGCGCGACCGGGTGGCGGACGATGGATCAGGAGACGGTGACCCGTTTCGCCGATCTCACCGAAGATCACAACCCGATCCACATCGACCCCGACTTCGCCGCCGCGACGCCGTTCGGCGGGACGATTGCGCACGGCTACCTGACGCTCTCGTTGGTCGCCGTCCTGCTCGAGGAGCTGCTGACGATCGACGCCGCCTCGATGAGCATCAACTACGGGCTCGATAAGGTGCGCTTCCCCGCGCCACTGCCGGTCGGCTCGCGTTTCCGCGCCACGGCCCGGCTTGAGGACGTGACCGAGGTCAAGGGCGGTTACCAGATCCAGGTCGCGGTCGCGATCGAGGTCGAGGGCGCCGACAAGCCCGCGCTCGCCGCCGAGTGCCTCTTCCGCCACTACCTATGAGCACAATCAGCCTGGACGGCAAGGTGGCCGTCGTCACCGGATCGGGAGGCGGGCTCGGGCGTGCCTACGCGGTGGCGCTGGCGGCCGCCGGCGCCGCGGTCGTGGTCAACGACGTCGACGAGGCGGCAGCCAAGGAGACCGTCGCCGCGATCGAGTCGAGTGGCGGGCGCGCCGTCGCCGAGGTCGTCGCGGTCGGCTCGACCGACGCCGCGGACGCTCTGGTCGCGCGCGCGGTGAGCGAGTTCGGTCGCCTCGACGGGATGGTCACGAACGCCGGCCTCCTGCGCGATGGGGTGCTCTGGAAGATGACCGACGAGAATTTCGACCAGGTCGTCGAGACCCACCTGCGTGGGACCTTCACCTGCGCCCGGGCCGCTGCGGTCCAGATGCGCGAGCAAGGTGAAGGCGGGCGGATCGTCGTCGTCGGGTCTCCGGCCGGCCAGCGCGGCAACTTCGGCCAGACGAACTACGCCGCCGCCAAGGCGGGGATCGTCGCCTTCGCCCGCACCTGGTCGATGGAGCTCGCCCGGGCCGGGGTCACGGTGAACGCGATCGTGCCGACCGCCTGGACGCGGATGACCGCGACGATCCCGATCTACGAGCCGGTCGCCGAGCGTGCCAACGCCGGCGAGGAACTGCCCGCCGCCCTCCGTCGCGCCCACGCGATCGGCTACCCAGAGGATTGCGCCGGCCTGGTCGTCTTCCTGATGTCCGCCGCCGCGGCCGAGGTAACCGGTCAGGCGATCGGGGTCGGGGGGGACAAACTGTCGATGTGGTCGCATCCGGTCGAGGTGGCGAGCGCCTTCCGCGACGGCGGCTGGACCGCGGAGACGATCGCCGAGGCCTGGTCGACCACCGTCGGGGCTTTCGGCCAGACCTCGGGCATCGAGCTTCCGGCGCTCGATCTCTGACGGCGATGGCGACGGGAGTGCTCAGCTGGCCCTTGGAGCGTGGGACCCGGCTCCATCGTGAGAAGGTCGCCGCCATCGACGGCGATCGCTCCGTCACCTACGCGGAGCTCCACCGCAGGGTGGGCGCGCTCGGCGCCGGCCTCGGGCGGCTCGGGGTCGGGCGCGGCGAGCGGATCGGCTATCTCGGGGTCAACTCCCTCCCGCACCTCGAGTGCGTGCTTGGCGTGCCCTCCCACGGGCGCGTGCTGACCGACCTCAACTTCCGTCTCAGCGCGGCGGAACTCGCGTTCATGGTCGAGGACGCCGAGGTCGGCGCCCTGGTGGTCGACCGGGCGAACCTCGAGGTCGGCCGCGAGCTGCGCGGGCTCTGCTCCGGCCTCGGCACGCTCGTCCTCGCCGACGAGGGAGAGGAGGCCGACTGTGTGCCCTACGCGGAGCTGGTCGCCGGCGAGCCGGTTCCCTGGGCGGCGGTCGATCCCGACGAGCTCGCGGCGATCTCCTACACCGGCGGCACCACCGGGAGGCCGAAGGGCGTGATGCTGAGTCACGCGAACCTGCTCGCCAACGCCGGCCACAACCTCCTCGCGACCGGTCACGTCCCCAGCGACGTGATGATCCACCCGTGCCCGATGTTCCACTCGGCCGGCGTCGCGAACCTCTTCGCCTGCCTCTGGGTGGGAGCGTCGAACGTCATCGTGCCGCGCTTCGACGCCGCCGACGTGGTGGCGCGGATCGAGCGGCACGGGGTGACCCTGGCGATCCTCGTGCCGACCATGCTCGCCAGGTTCCTCGACCATCTGGAGCAGGAGGGGGGCGGCGTCTCCACGTTGCGGAACCTCCAGTACGCGGCGTCGCCGATCTCGCCGGACCTCCAGCGGCGCGCGGTCGAGCGGCTCGGCTGTGAGATCGCGCAGTTCTACGGGATGACCGAGGCGGCGCCGACGGTCACCCACCTCTCGCCCGAGGACCACGCCCGCGGGGTGGCCGGAGTCGAGCCGCACCGGACCCGGCTGGCGTCCGTCGGGGTGCCCGTCCCGGGCGTCCAGACCGAGGTCCGCGACGCCGACGGCCGCGAGGCAGGGGCCGGGGAGGTCGGTGAGATCTGGCTGCGGGGGCCGAATGTCATGCTGGGCTACTGGAACCGTCCGGAGGAGACCCACGATGCCCTCGTCGACGGTTGGTACCGCAGCGGGGACCTGGGCTACGCGGACGCCGACGGCTACCTCTACCTGGTAGACCGGATCAAGGACATGATCGTGACCGGCGGCGAGAACGTCTACTCGGTCGAGGTCGAGCGAGCCCTGCAGGCACACGGCGCGGTCCGTGAAGCGGCCGTATTCGGCATTCCCGACCCACGGTGGGGCGAAGCCGTGCACGCGGTGGTCGTCGTCGCCGACGGTGAGGCGCTCGACGAGGCGGAGCTGGTGGCGGTCTGCCGGGCCGAGCTGGCCGGATTCAAGGTCCCACGCTCCTTCGAGCTGCGCGGCGAGGCCTTGCCCGCGTCAGGGGCCGGCAAGGTCCTGAAGGCCAAGCTGCGCGAGCCCTACTGGGCCGACCGCGAGCGCTCGATCAGCTGATCGGGACCGGGCTCAGCCGAGCCCGAGCAGCCGGGCGGCGTTCGCCTTCAGGATCTTCGGGCGGACCTCGTCGCGGATGTCGATCTTCTCGAAATCCCGCAGCCACCGGTCCGGCGTGATCACTGGGTAGTCCGAGCCGAACAGGACCTTGTCCTGGAGCACGGTGTTCGCGTATTGGAGAAGGATCGGCGGGAAGAGCTTCGGCGACCAGCCCGACAGGTCGATGTAGACCTGGGCCTTGTGCATCGCCACCGAGATCGCCTCCTCCTGCCACGGGAAGGAGGGGTGGGCGAGGACGATCGGCATGCCGGGGAAGTCGACGGCGACGTCGTCGACGTACATAGGGTTCGAGTATTTGAGCCGGATGCCGCCACCGCCCGGGAGCCCGGACCCCATTCCCGAGTGCCCGGTGTGGAAGAGGGCAGGGAGGCCTGCCTCCTCGATCGCGCCGTAGAGCTCGTAGGCGAACCGTTCGTTGGGGAAGAACCCCTGCAGGTTGGGGTGGAACTTGAAGCCGCGGGCGCCTTTCTCGATCAGGCGACGCGCCTCGCTCACCGCCCGTTTGCCGCGGTGTGGATCGACGCTGACGAAGGGGATCAGCACGTCGTCGTTGGCGGCGGCGATCTCCAGCACCTCGTCGTTGGAGACCGGCACCTCGCCGGTGTTCGCCTCGTTGTCGACGCAGAAGATCACCGCGGCCATGTTCCGCTCGCGGTAGTAGTCGGCGACCTCCTGGGCGTCGGGCCGCGGGAAGTCGGCGCGAAAGTGCTTTGCCGCGGCGTCGAGGATCTCGGTGGTGATCGGATCCACCGGCTCGTCGCGCGGCACCTGCGCATGGGTGTGGATGTCGATCGCGACGACGAAATCGAGGTCGATGCTCGTCAAGGGGTCCTCCCAGGTCGGGGGCAGCGCCAACAGTATAAGGCATCTTGATATTCGGCGTCCCTCTCCTTGACCGCGTCGAGGATCTCCTCGTGCTGGGCGGCGAAGGGATCGGGAAGGACGCCGGGCCAGTCGTAGCGCTTGGCGCTCGACCAGAGGAACCGGCGAAGGTGGTCGGTCCAGGCCGATTCGGCGACGTCGGAGAGGCCGAAGAGGCGAGCGCTGGAATCGAGCCCTCGTGGCCAGCAATCCTGGCTCGATGTCTATCTCGGGTCTCGCGGAACCCCGGTCTGGAGCCCCAGGCTCTATGGAATCGCTTTGGAAGCGTCAGTCCGAAAAGGAACGCATCTGAGCGAAGTCCCGATCCCAGAATTTGGCTTTGTAGAGCTTAAACGAAGCATGACGAACCTGGCCGAAGCCGCCAAGTCCAGTGGTAAGTAAGGGGTCACGAGTTCGAGTCTCGTTCCAGGCTCAGCAAAGGTCCTGCAAATCCCGCTTTTCGTTCCCGCGAGGCTGAGATTCGGTCCCGAAAAGGGTTTTTATGGAAGCGTTTTGGAAGCGGAACCGGCTTCCAAATCCCAGGGCTCCAGGCGGCCCGTTCAGGTAGGGCCGCCAGGAGAGGTAACTCGGCCGTCGGGAAGGCGTCGGTCTACGAAACCGAAGGTCATTGGTTCGAATCCAATCGGGCGTATACGTCTTATTCGCTTTGGAGGCGGGATCGAGGGTTCGCATCAAACGGCCGGGCCGGCCCAGACGGGGGTGTGGGGCAAAGCCTGGGCAACATGAGGTGCAACTCCGTCGGTCGAGCCCGGCGTTGACTAAGTCCCTTTCTGGGGCATCTCCAGGGCTCTAGAGGCATCACCGAGTGAGAGTCGGCTCGCGAAACTGGATCGGCTGCAAATGGCTGATCTCGAACCAGCGACCTCTCGCGTGTGAAGCGTCGTACGTGCTTCATGCTGGGGGCCATCTGGAGTGAAATCCGGCCTACAGAGCGACAACGTGCCGTCCGCTGTTGGGCTCCGTTCGGCGGAGTTCGGCACCGTTGACCCCACGAATGACCCCACGAACCTGTCATACAACTCGAACGACGGCGGGCTAAGTTCGTCGGGAGGCTGTCGTTTCGGAGTGAGAAGCGAGGGCTTCGCGTCGCTCGTGGCTAAGCTGCCGCTTTCGACCGGGTCCGGGAGGCCAACGCGGTGACCGTCAGGCGAGGTCGGCGCCGTTGATGTCCCGCACGATCTGTGCGGCGGTCGACAGAGCGCTCGGGAGGTAGCGCTCGCGGAGGTCGGCCATGCTCGCGCGGCTGGCATGGACCGAGATATTTAACGCGGCCACTTTGCCGCCGCGATCGCGGATCGGCACGGCGGCCGAGCGCAGGCCTTCCTCGAGCTCCTGGTCGACGATCGCGAAGCCTTGCTCACGGGCGCGGTCGATCTTCTCGCGGAGCGCCTTCTTGGTGCGGACGGTGTGCGGGGTAAGGCGCTCGATCTCGATTCTCCCGAGGCGCGTCTCCAGCTCCTCCGGCGGCAGGGCGGCGAGCAGCACACGTCCCATCGACGTCGCGTATGCCGGCAGCCTCGTGCCCACCGCGAGGGTGATGGTCATGATCCGGCGGGTCGGCACGCGCACCACGTAGACGATGTCGAGATCGTCGAGGACGGAGATCGAGGAGGACTCGTTCACCTCGCGGACGAGGCTCTCCATGTGCGGTTGGGCGATCTCCTGGAAGCTGAGGCCGGAGAGGAACGAGTAGCCGAGATCGAGCACGCGCGGGCGCAGCGAGAAGCGGTCCCCGTCCCGGCCGACGTAGCCGAGCTCGACCAGCGTCAGGAGGAAGCGCCGGGCGGCGGCACGGCTGAGACCGGTCACCTCGGCGACTTCGCTGAGGCGCATCTCGGTGTGCTCGGCGTCGAAGGCGCGGATCACCGCGAGGCCGCGCTCGAGCGATTTCACGTAGGTCTGCGAGGCGGGATTCCCGGCCGATGTCATCTCGGATATCGTACGCATAGTGATCGGATGTTCACCATGCGTACGGATTGAGGAGATTCGATGAGCGCCATCACCACCCTTCCCGAGGCGATCGCCGAGCTGGTCGGGGACGGCGACACCGTCGCCCTGGAGGGCTTCACCCACCTGATCCCGTTCGCCGCCGGGCACGAGGTGATCCGCCAGGGACGGGTGGACCTGACCCTGGTCCGGATGACGCCCGACCTGCTGTACGACCAGATGATCGGCATGGGCTGCGCCAAGGGCCTCGTCTTCTCCTACGGCGGCAATCCCGGGGTCGGCTCCCTGCATCGCTTCCGCGACGCGATCGAGAACGGCTGGCCGAACCCGCTGGAGGTCGAAGAGCACTCCCACGCCGGGATGGCGAACCGTTACGCGGCGAGCGCGGCGGGGATGCCGATGGCGATCATGCGCGGTTACCGGGGCACCGCCCTGATGGCCCACACCCGGGTGGAGGAGATCGAGTGCCCCTTCACCGGCGAGACGCTGGTCGCGGTGCCCGCCCTCGACCTCGACGTGGCGATCGTCCACGCCCAGGAGGCCGACCGCGATGGCAACGTGCAGCTCTGGGGCATCCCCGGCGTGCAGAAGGAGGCGGTGCTGGGGGCGCGGCGCTCGCTGGTCACGGTGGAGCGGATCGTCGAGGCGCTGAAGCCGCGACCGGGCGGGGTGGTGATCCCCGGCTGGACGATCGACGCCGTCGCCGAGGCGCCGGGCGGCTCGCTGCCCTCCTACGCGCTGGGGATCACCGAGCGCGACAACGACTTCTACAAGTTCTGGGACAAGCTGTCCCGCGACCGTGACGAGTTCCGCTCCTGGATGGACGAGCACGTGATGGCGGAGGTGGGCGCCCGATGAGTACTCCTCCAAGTCTCCCCCGGACGCCCACCTCGGCCACCGCGGCCGAGATCCAGACGATCGTCGCCGCGCGCCTCCTGCGCGACGCGCGATCGGTCTTCATCGGGGTCGGGCGCCCCTCGACCGCGGCGATCCTCGCCCGCGAGCTCTACAACCCGGACCTGGTCCTGGTCTACGAGTCGGGGACGATCGGCGCGAGGCCGTGGCGGATCCCACTCTCGATCGGCGATGGGGAACTTGCCGAGACCGCCGAAGCGGTCGTCTCGGTGCCGGAGATGTTCAACTACTGGATCGGGCCCGGTCGGATCCAGGTGGCGTTCCTCGGCGCCGCCCAGGTCGACCGCCTCGGCAACCTGAACTCCACCGTGATCGGTGACTACGACCATCCGAAGACGCGACTGCCCGGTGCGGGTGGCGCGCCAGAGATCGCACTCGGCTGCCCTGAGGTGATCGTCGTCGCCCCGCACTCCACCCGGACCTTCGTCGAGAAACTCGATTTCCTCACCACCGTCGCGGCCCCGAAAGCGGTGATCACCGACCTCGGCGTGCTCGAGCCCGACCCCGAGACCAAGGAGCTGGCCTTGACCGAACTGCATCCAGGCGCGAGTGCCGAAGCGGCGAGCGAGGCGACCGGCTGGGACCTGGCCATCGCCGCCACGCCCGCCACGACCGAGGCGCCGAGCGCCGCGGAGCTCGCCGCCCTGCGGGAGCTGATCGCCCGATGACGGGCGGCGCCGCCTACATCTACGGCGTCAGCCGCACGCCCTTCGGGCGCTTCGGCGGAGCGCTCGCGAAGACCCGGCCCGACGACCTCGCCGCGCACGCGCTGCGGGCTCTCCTCGACCGCTCGCCGGACCTCGACGTCGAGCGGATCGACGACCTGATCCTCGGCGACGCCAACGGCGCCGGCGAGGACAACCGCGACGTCGCCCGCATGGCCGCGCTGCTGGCGGGCCTGCCGACCACCGTCACCGGCGCGACCGTGAACCGCCTCTGCGGCTCGAGCCTCGAGGCGGCGATCCAGGCATCGCGGGCGATCGAGGCCGGCGACGCCGAGATCATGGTCGCGGGTGGGGTGGAGTCGATGAGCCGCGCCCCCTGGGTGATGCTGAAGCCCGAGCGCGCCTTCCCGGCCGGCCACGAGCAGATGTGGTCGACGACGCTCGGCTGGCGCATGGTGAACCCGAAGATGCCCGGCGAGTGGACGATCAGCCTCGGCGAATCGGCGGAGAAGCTGGCCGACATCTACGCGATCTCCCGCGACGCCCAGGACGAGTTCGCGCTGCGTAGCCACACCCTTGCCGCGAAGGCGTGGGAGGAGGGCCGCTTCGGAGAGGTCGTCCCGGTCCCCGGGGTGGAGCTCGAGCGCGACGAGGGCATCCGCGCCGACACCTCCCTGGAGAAGCTCGGGAAGTTGAAGCCCGCCTTCGTCGAGGGAGGTACCGTCACCGCCGGCAACTCCTCGCCGCTGAACGACGGCGCCTCGATGCTGCTGTTGGGCTCCGAGGCCGCGGCGGAGACGATCGGCTCGGCGCCGCTGGCCCGTGTCGTCTCCCGCGGTGTGCACGGGGTCGATCCCGACGTCTTCGGGATCGCCCCGGTGGAGGCCGCTAACAAGGCATTGGCCCGCGCCGGCCTCGCCTGGGGAGACATCGACGCGGTCGAGCTGAACGAGGCCTTCGCCTCCCAGTCGCTCGCCTGCCTCGCCCGCTGGCCCGAGCTCGACCCCGAGAAGGTGAACATGAGCGGCGGGGCGATCGCGATCGGCCACCCGCTCGGTGCCTCCGGCGCGCGGGTCGTTGGGCGGGTGGTGGAAGAGCTGCGGGCGTGCGGTGGCCGCTACGGTCTCGCGAGCCTCTGCATCGGCGTCGGGCAGGGGCTGGCGCTGGTGGTGGAAGTCCAGTAAGGCCACGGGAAGGAGAGGGGATGCACCACAGGCACGAGGTCGAGCGCAAGGCCGAGATCGGGACGGTATCCCCGCTGTGGGCCGGTCCCGGCGAAGGGCTCGTCGTCCCCGGCTACCGGCGCGACCACGAGAAGGTCGACCCGCCCGCCGACTTCCCCAACTACCGCGGCACGATCGCGCGCCACCCGAAGCGCCCGCTGGTACCGATCCCCGACACCCTGACCGAGATCACTGGGCCGCTCCTCGGGTCCGACCGGGTGGGGGAGGCCGACCACGACCTCACCGTCGTCGCGAGCGGAGGGGAGCCGCAGGGCCAGAAGATGGTCCTCCACGGGCGCGTCCTCGACGGCGACGGTCGCCCGATCCGGAATACCCTGGTCGAGATCTGGCAGGCCAACGCCGCGGGCCGCTACTGGCACGCGTGGGACAACCATCCCGCGCCCCTCGACCCGCACTTCGAGGGCGTCGGCAGGTGCATGACCGACGACGACGGCCGCTATCGCTTCATCACGATCCGCCCCGGGGCCTATCCGTGGGGCAACCACTACAACGCCTGGCGTCCGGCCCACATCCACTTCTCGCTCTTCGGTCGCGCCTTCACCCAGCGGCTGGTCACCCAGATGTACTTCCCCGGCGACCCGATGTTCGACCACGATCCGATCTTCAACTCGGTGCGGGAGCCCGCCGGCCGGGCTCGCCTGATCGCCGCCTTCGACTGGGAGGCGACGACTCCGGAATGGGCGCTCGGCTACCGCTTCGACATCGTCCTTCGCGGACGCGAGTCCACGCCCTTCGAGGAGCAGGGCTCGTGAGCGGCACGACCCCCGAGGGCGCGCTGTCGCCGACCCCGTCGCAGACCGTCGGTCCCTACTTCAGCTTCGGGCTGGAATGGGAGGACGGGCCGTTCGCGGTGGCCGCGGGGACCGAGGGGGCGATCCGGATCGAAGGACGGCTCCTCGACGGGCTCGGCAATCCGGTTCCCGACGGCCTGATCGAGACCTGGCAGGCGGATCCCGACGGGCGTTTCGCCCACCCTGACGATCCGCGTGGGGCGGTCGCCTGGGACGGCTTCCGCGGCTTCGCCCGTTGCCCGGTCGACGACGAAGGACGCTGGTCGATCCTCACCCTGAAGCCGGGGCCGGTGCCGGGGCCGCGCGGCTCGACCCAGGCGCCGCACCTGGCGGTCAGCGTGCTGGCCCGTGGGGTCCTGGTGCGGCTGGCGACGCGGATCTACTTCGGCGACGAGGAGGCGGCGAACGCCGCCGACCCGGTGCTCGGCAGCCTTCGCGGAGGCGAGGCGGAGCGGCGGACCCTGATCGCGGCGCCGGTGGAGGGCGGGTACCGTCTGGACATCCACCTCCAGGGTCCCGATGAGACTGTTTTCTTCGCCATCTGAGGTAGGCGCACAGACGGGCGACGCCGCCTGGCTGCGGGCGATGCTCGAGTTCGAGGGCGCCTTCGCGCTCGTTCTCGCGGAGGTGGGACTCGCCGACACGGCAGCAGCGGAGGAGATCGCCGTCGTCTGTTCGGTCGGGGACATGGAGTCCGCCGGCGTGGGGCACGACTGGGACCTCGACGCGCTCGGCGCCGGGACCGCCAGGGACGGGACGCCTGTCCCGGCGCTGCTCGCGCAGCTGCGGCCGCGGCTCTCGGAAAGGGCGCGGACGGTCCTCCACCGCGGGGCGACCAGCCAGGACGTGGTCGACACCGCGGCGATGCTGGTGGCGAAACGGGCCTTGGAGCCGCTGCTCGCCGACCTCGACGCCGCCGGCGACGCCGCCGCGGAGCTCGCCGACCGCCACCGCGCCGACCCCGCCGCCGGCCGCACCCTGCTTCAGCAGGCGGCCCCGATCGCCTTCGGCCTGCGCGCGGCGAACTGGCTCGCCGGCCTCGACGATGCCGCCCTGCGCCTGGTGGCCGTCCGCGACGAGCGCCTCGCCGTCCAGCTCGGTGGCGCCGCCGCCAACCTGGCCGCGTTCGGCGAAGACGGGCCGGCGGTCGTCGAAGCCCTGGCCGCGCGGCTCGACCTACCGGCGCCGCCCGTGCCCTGGCAGGCGAACCGTTCGCGCCCGGTGGAGCTCGCCGCCGCGCTCGGCCAAGCCGCCGGCGCGGCGGGGAAGGTCGGCACCGACATCGTCCTGCTCGCCCAGACCGAGGTCGGAGAGGTGGCCGAGGCCGAGCCGGGCTCCTCCTCGGCGATGCCGCACAAGCGCAACCCGGCCGCCGCCGTGAACGCCGTGGCGGCGGCGCGACGGACCCCGGGCCTGGTGGCGACGATGCTCGCGGCGATGCCGGGCGAGCAGGAGCGGGCGGCCGGCGCCTGGCAGGCCGAGACCGAGACGCTCGCCGAGCTGCTGCGCGTCACCGGTGCCGCCCTCGCCGCGGCGCGGCGATCGCTGGAGGGGTTGGAAGTCTTCCCGGCGCGGATGCGCGCGAACCTCCAGGTCGAGGGAGGGCTCGGCGCGAGCGACGCGATCATCGACCGCGCGCTGGCCGCCCACCGCGCCCGCACCGGAGGGTCCGCTTGAGCGTCGCCCTGAACCACCGCGTGGAGGGGCCCGCCGAGGCATCCGTCCTCGTCCTCCTCAACTCGCTCGGCACCGATCTGCGGATGTGGGAGCCGCAGGCGGCGGCGCTGCGGGACGAGTACCGGCTCGTCCGCCTCGATACCCGCGGCCACGGCGGCTCGCCGGTGCCCGAGGGTCCCTGGACCCTCGCCGACATCGGCGGCGACGTGTTGGCGCTGCTCGACTCGCTGGGGATCGCGAAGGCGAGCTTCGCCGGGGTCTCGCTCGGCGGGTCGACGGCGGTCTGGCTCGCCGCCCACGCGCCGGAGCGGGTCGAGGCGGCGATCCCCTGCTTCACCTCCGCCTGGTTCGGCGGCCCGGGCCCCTGGCTGCGGCGCGCCGAGATCGTCAGTGAGAAGGGCGTCGAGGCGGTCGCCGACGCGGTCCTCGAACGCTGGTTCACGCCGGAGGCCGACCCCGAGCTGGTCGCCCGGATGCGGCGGATGATCATCGCCACGCCGCCGGCCGGCTACGCCGCGGCGACCGAGGTCGTCGCCCATCTGGACCTGCGGCCCGACCTCGCGCGGATCAACGTCCCGACCCTGGTCATCTCCGGCGCCGAGGACCCTGCCTGCCCACCGGACGTCGGTCGCGCCCTCGCCGCCGGGGTTCCCGGCGCCGGGTTCGCCGTGGTGGAGGGTGCCGCGCACCTCGGCAACCTCGAGCGCCCCGACGCCGTCACCGACCTGATCCGCTCCCACCTCGCAAAGGAGAACCGATGACCGACGCCGACCGCCACGAGCAGGGGATGGGGGTGCGCCGCGAGGTGCTCGGGGACGCGCACGTCGATCGCGCCGAGGCGAACAAGGACGAGTTCACGGCCGACTTCCAGGACTTCATCACCCGCTATGCCTGGGGCGACGTCTGGGCTCGGCCGGGACTCGACCGGCACAGCCGCAGCGTCGCCACCCTCGCCGCGTTGGTCTCGCTCGGCGCCGAGAACGAGATCCCGCTCCACGTCCGTGCCGCCCTCCGCAACGGGCTCACCGAGGACGAGATCAAGGAGGTCATCCTCCACACCGCGGTCTACGCCGGCGTCCCCCGCGCCAACTCCGCCTTCGCGATCGCGCAGAAAGTGCTCGCCGAAGAGCGCGAGGTTCCCTGAAGTCGAGGTCTCAAAAGCCGGAGAGGCGGACCTCTTCGGCGACCTTGCGCAAGGGGGCTAAGAGTCGCTCGAGTTCATCCTCGCTGAAGCGGCTCATCGGCACCGAGACGCCGATCGCGCCGACCGGGTGCGCACGTTCGTCGTAGACGGTCACGGCGACCGCCGCCACGTCGACCTCGCTCTCGCCGATCGAGGTCGCGTAACCGCGCTCGCGGACGAGGGCGAGGTCGGTTTCGAGCGTCGCCCGATCGCCGATCGATTTCTCGGTGTAGGTCGGGAGCTTCTTCTCCGGGTAGAGCTCACGCAACTGTTCGGCATCGAGGGTCGCGAGCAGGGCCTTGCCCGTCGAGACCCAATGAGCCGGGCGGCGGAAGCCGAGCCGCAGGGTCGTCTTCACCGGTCTCGATCCCTCGACGCCGTCGACGAAGGCCACGTCGGTGCCGCTGAGGAGCGCGAGATGGACGGTCTCGCCAAGTTCGGCGGAGAGGCGTTCGAGCTGTGGGTGGAGCTGCAGCCGATCGTCGAAGCGGCGCAAGATGCCGAAGGCGATCTCGATCAACCGTGGACCCGAGACGTAGGCGCCCGTCGTCTCGTCGCGCCGGACCAGTGAGTGGTACTGCAGCATCGACATCAGGCGCGAGGCCGTCGAACATCGGTGACGACGGTCGGTGGTGGCTCGTCCGAAACGCACTCAAATCCGTCGACCAACAGGCCCTAGACGACCTGCTGAAGCTGCATGAACATCTCTTCGAGAAGAGCAACGAGATCCAGCGAGAAGCCGCTGAGCGGCTACGTCAAAGCGGCGAGGACCCGATCCGGATCATGTCGGCTTCGCAGTGCTTCGAAGTTGACCGGTTCAGCAACCGCGAGTAGAGAGCAGAAGGCAACCGCAATCGATTTGACGTCGTCGATCGGGCCGTCCGTCACCGCATTCACGGTTCGCCCGAATAGGCCTAGTACAGACGCTCTGCGGAAACGTGCGGCCAGGGGCTCGAACCCGGATCCTTCCCGAGCCAAGGTTGAGGGAGAGCGGCAGGGTTTTGCGTCGATATGCCGGCGAACGACTCGCTTCCTTGCGGGAACGGAGCTAAGTTCGGGAAGAACTGGAAACGGCCGGGGCACCGCTGGAACGGTCCCCGGCCCGGCACCGAAAGGACAGACCTTCCGATGCAGCCCAACCCTATCCGCGGGGGAACCAATGACGCCCAGGACGGCGCGGCCGAGGCCGCGACCCTCGACCGGGTTCTCTGGCTCCACCCGACCCATCTCACCGAACCTGAGCTGCTGCTGAACCTCTATGCGGGCAACGGCGACCAGCGGCAGGAGATGTTCGAACGCGCGATCCGCGACCTCGTCGCCGACGGCCTCCTGCGGATCGACGGCGACTCGATCCTGCCGACCCTCCCCGCGATCCGTGCCGAGGAGATCCGCCGATGACCGTCGCCGAGCAGATCGGGTTGAACATACGGAAGATCCGCCGACGGGCCGACATGAGTCAGGACGACCTTGCCGGCACCTCAGGCGTCCATCGGACCCAGATCAGCCTGCTCGAGCGAGGGGAGAGGATCCCCCGGCTCGACACCTGCATCAGGATCCTCGTGAGCGCCGAAGGCGACGCGCGATGTCTGGTCGACGGAGTTGGCTGGCAGGAACCGGTCCGCTGGGGCCAGGACGGCTGGTTCACGATCGTCGGCCTCTCCGGTCCCGTCGATCTGCGCCCGTCACGATCCGAGGGTGACGGGTGATGTCCGGTTTCGAGACCCTCGCCCGGGTCGTCGTCTGTGAGGGGGACGTCGCCGCCCTCGACCGACTCTGTGGCCACCTCGCCAAGGACCGCTACGAGCCGCTCCCGGCGAGGACCGCGGACGAGGCACTGCGGCTCTGCCGCCATCACGTCCCCGATCTGCTGATCGTCGACCTCGACCTCCCTGGGGACGATGGTCCCGAGTTGCTGTGCCGGGTCCGCGAGGCGCATTGGTTGAGGGCGCGGATCGACCCCCACCTCCCGGTGCTCGCCCTGCGCTCACGCGACCATGCTCCGGAGGACCAGGACCCCGACCTGATCGCCGACGACCATCTGGAGAAGCCCTTCACCTACGAGGATCTTCGTTCACGGATCGAAACGATCCTCCGAAGTCGTCATGGGCGTCTCGACGAGCCGGTCCGGGTTGGTGAGCTGCTGGTCGATCCCGCATGCCGCAAGGTGATGGTCGGCGACAGGGCAATACGGGTCTCCAGGAAGGAGTTCACCCTGCTCCGGCTCCTCGCCGGCGATCCGACCCGGGTCTTCACGAAGGAGGAGCTTCTTCGGGACATATGGAACCTACGCCGCCCCCCGGCGACGGCGAGGACCCTCGACTCCCACGCGAGCCGGCTGCGGCGGAAACTCGACCCCGACGGCAGGCGCTATGTGGTCAACTGCTGGGGCGTCGGCTACAAGCTCCTCGACTCCCTCAGCGAGGCCCATCCCGACACCGAGGGGGACCCCCGGTGTCTCCCCCGTCATGAGGGCGGTGACGATGCTTGAAGACAGGGACCAGCGGATCCGGGCCTTGGTCCGGTTCGTCCGTAACGAGCGGAGGCTTCGGGAGGGGGCCCGGCTGAGTCAGCGGGACGTCGCCTTCCGGGCGGGCATCCACTACACCGAGATCGGCCTCCTCGAGCGCTACGAACGCATGCCTCGGGCCGGGACCCTGGTGCGGCTGTTCAGCGCCCTGGACTCGGATCCCTGGGAGCTTCTCGAAGGTCTGGCCTGGGAGCTCGACGGCCGGCGGGCGGAGCCGGCGGCGGTCGGTCGTCCGAGTTCCCCCGACGGCCGCGGCCGGACGGTGGTCCCCGACCCGATGGTCCGCTTCGGCCTTCTCCTGACCCGCGAGCGTCTGCGGTCCGGACTCCGGCAGGAGGAGGTCGGGGACCTCCTTCGTATGCACCGGACCGAGATCAGCCTGATCGAGCGAGGGGGTCGCCAGCCGCGGCTCGATGTCCTCTTGCAGTTGGCCGCTGCGGTCGAGGCCGGACCCGCTGACCTCCTGTCGGGGATCCACTGGATCCCGGGCGACACGATCATCGGTGGCCGCTATGCGGCGTCGGTGGAACAACTCGACCTTCTGGGAGCCGGTGCTGGATGAGCGCCTGGCCGCGCCGCTCGGCGGGTGAGCCGACGGCTCTGGTCCGGGAGTTCGCGACGAACCTCACCCGGAGCCGGGAGGAGGTTGGACTCACCCGCGACGATCTTGCCGAGGCTGCCGAGATCGGGATCGAGCACCTGATCGAGCTGGAGGAAGCGGGCGGGACGGTGCCGAGCATCGGTGCCGTCCTGCGACTGGCTGGTGCACTCGGGCTCCCACCCTCCCGCCTCGTGGCGGGAGTCGAGTGGGTCCCGTTTGAGTTCAGCGCGGGTCAGGGCTGGTTCGAGGTGGTCGAGGACGAGGAGCTCCTCGCCGAAATCATCTCCCTGAAGGAAGGCCTCTCTCGGCGAGCGCCCGGACGACCCTCCACCGCCGGCCAGGGTCCGGAGGGTCGGCGGTGAGTCCCGACAACCGAAACTGGGGACTGGAGTTCGAGGGCCGGGTCCGGCTTGGTGCGAACGTGATGGTCCGGCGGCTCCGCGCGGACATCTCCCGGAACGAACTGGCAGCGCGGGCGGCGATCACGCCACATCGTCTGGGGCAGATCGAGAGCGGAAACGCAATGGCGACGCTGGATGTATGGGTGAGGCTCGCCGGGACGCTGGGTGTGTCGCTGGACGAGCTGCTCGCCGGCGTTAGGTGGGTTCCGGTCCCACCCGAGGAAAAGCGCGGCGAAGGCGCCTATCTGGTGAGGCGGAAGGCGTCTTGACGGAGGCGTCTGCGCCGGGTCTCCTGGACGGACGCGGAAACCCGTCACGGGCGGTCACAGCCCGCGAGGGTCAGAGCTCGGAGGCGGCCCGCGCTCTGCATCAGGTTTGGCGAGGGAGCGTGGGCCCGAACTCCGTTCTTAGCCAAAGAGAGATTCTGGTGCTGTGGAGGGCCGGTTCGCTCCGGTTAGGGCGGCGCGCCCCTATTTGAGGCAGACAGCCACGATCTGGCCGGGAGCGGCGCCTCCGGCGTCGCTCGTGAAGCGCCCGACGACGCCGTTCAGTTCACTATTGACGATCGGCAGCTCCTCCATCCAGGCGAATTCGCCGCTGGTGAGGGCGGTCTCGGAAAATCCCCCGCCCAGCAATTTCGATCCTGGTCCGCAGACGGCCACTTCACCGTTCGAGGCGGTCCATTCTCCGTTGTGGGCGTCTTTGTCGAGATCGGCGATCGCTTTCGAGACCACTTCCACTTCTCCCAGCTGGGCGCCGCCTACCGAGCGAGGGGCGATGGAGCCGGAGGTCACCGCGCCTGCCGCGATGGCCTGCGACGTGACGGAGCCGGCCCCGAGCTTCGACGAGGTCACCGAACCGTTCGCCAGGTCTTCGCCGGTCACCGATCCGCTTGCCAGCTTGGCACTCGTGATCGTCCCTTTACGGATCTTCGGGGCGGTCACCGCCCCTTTCGCGAGCGCCTTGGCGGTGACAGCGCCCGGAGCGATGTCGCCCTTGCGCACGATCACCTTCGGCGAGGCGGTGGCGATGCCTGACACCGACACGGCGAACGCGGCGAGGGCGACGATCAAGGCCGCGGCGGCAAGCCAGAGCGTCGGGGTCGGTTGCCACTTCTCGGCTTCAGGGGACATCGCTTCCTCCTTGTACGTGGTGTCCGCCGGCGACCTCGTCGGTCGACGACGGTCTCGATACCTGCATGATCCTCACGGGCGGACCCTGATCCGCGCCGCCTTGCTCGTCCCGGATTCGTATTCGTAACCTGCCTGCGCGGGGGCGACGACGCGGAGCCGATATCCGATCGGCCTCCTGGGTTTGATGAATCTGTAGCTGGTTCGGTAGTTGCCTTCCAGATCGGTGGTCACCTTCTTGAAGGTCAGCCAGACATGGCCGTGTTCACTCGCCCCCTGCAGGGCGAGGACGTGTTCGCCCGGGTCGGGTTTCGGCAATCTGCCCGAGATGACGATCCTTTTCCCTCCCTCGATCTTGTGCCTACTGAGGGCGATCGTGGGGTGGGCACGCGTGCCCACCGACAGGACCTTCGCGACCTGGAAGGAGTCGTGTCGGTAGCCGACCAGGAATTGGCGGTTGGGACCGGGCTTGATTTCCAGGACGAAGTGACCTTGACCGTCGGTCGTGGCGGTCTCCACGGTCTGGCGGGTCGATCCGGACCCGGCCGACTGGAACTCCAGGCAGATGGTCGCTCCTGATACCGGTGCGCCCGACTGGTCGGTGAGCTCCCCGGTGATCTGGGTGCCGTCGCCGAAGCCGAGCGTCACATGTTCGGAGCCACCGCCTTCGAACTCCGCGTCAAGATCGGCACCCCCCGCGACCGGCGAGGCGGTGCAGCTGTTGTCGACATCGACCGTCGTCGGGTTCGAGCAGGTGGTGTTCGGCGCCCCGGTGCTGGCGAAGTCCGAGGCGCAGACCTGGACCGTGTTCGGCCCGTCCTGAAACGGCGACGCCGCGGTGTCGACGTCCCAGGCGCCCGAGAGCAGGGGAGGGCAGGGGGTCGGAGTGGCCGCGACCAGACCTTTGAAGCTCGGGTTCGCGACGGCCGCGATCGAACAGGGCCCGATCGCGGCTCCTGGCATGGTCAGACCGTCGACCCTCAGTTCGAGCGACCTCACGCCGCCACCGATGTCGCCTGCCGCCGCCTGGATCGTCTGGTGCCCGCGGACCACGCCGCCGGACACGAGCGGCCCTTCGACCGCCTTGACTACCGGCGGGATCGGATCGACCTCGGTGGCCGCGAGGTACTGGGCCACGAGGTAGGACCCGGGCGCACAGGTATGACCGAAGTGGCAATAGAGTTTGAAGACGAAGACGTTTTCCCGTGGCCTCAGCGGTTCGGCGATCGTGGGAGGACCAGTACGCAGGAGGAAGTAGCGCGGATTGTCGCCCTGGCCCGGGACCGGCCAGGCGACCGAGGGTTCGGTCAGGGTCCCCCGGAAGATTTCGCCGGAATTCCCGTCGAATCCACCCGCACTCGCGCTCATCGTCAGCGATTCCACCCATCCACCGGGCGTGCTCGGGACCGAGGTTTCGGCAACGGCCCATCCGGCTTCCTGGGGCACCCCCGCCCGGATCCCGATCGCCCCACCGGGAGAAGCGCAGGTCTGGACGACTTCATAGCTGCCTCCGAACCAGTTTTCGAGGGTCAAGAAAGGAGGGTTTCCGCCGGGAAGCTGGGCGTCGCAGGTCTCGTAGACGAATCGGCTCTCGGCCTGCGCGGACGGCGCGATCACGAGCGTCACGAAGGAGACGGTGAGGAGCGCCAGGATCCGACCCCGACGCGAAGCGGTCTTCCCCCGCTCGGTGGTTCGCGCAATCGGATCTCCTCTCCTTGGATGACTGACGCCGCGATGGGGAGTCGTCCCCTTCATCTCGCCAGCGGTCCCCTGAACTGTTCTTCGGCCTGACGTTCTTCGGGGGTGGCGTGGCTCGATTCCGCCGGTGGGCTCGTCTGTGCCGGGGTCGCCGCCTGCACCGAGGCTTCTTCGTGGGTCGGTGCGGGCACTTCGGCTTCCGCGGTCGCCCGGGCGACGCCCGAGAACTGTTCTTCGGCCTGTGCTTCTTCGCTCGGCGGTTCCTCCGTCGCGCTCGTTGACTGACGGATGCTCGGCTTGGCCGACCGGTGATCGACGTGCTTCGGGTGCCGCGCGGTCGGGTGTGCTGCTCGCGGCGAGGAAGTGGCTTGCGTGTGCGCCGGCTCGGTCTGCGTGGGGGAGTGCACGGTGGGCTCCCCCACGAGAGGCTTCCTCGCCACCGGATGCCGTCGAGCGACGGTCTTGTGGGCGGCGACGTGCTGCGCGGGGGCGACTGCCTTGGGGCCCCCGCCGAGCTCCACCCCCGGCCCCACCACGCCCGATAGTGCGCAGATGACCGCCGCCCCCGCACACCCTCCGACCACCTTTCCCGCGGGGCCGGCCGCGATCGCGCCGATGCGTTCGGGGGTGTCCGACGCGGCAACGCTGGTTCCCGTTCCACGAAGACGACCGAGAATGCGACCCGGCAGCGATTGCACACCGTCGAGCACACCGGTCAGATGGTCGATGGGCGAGGAGGACATCGCCATCCGACCGCCGCCGAGGCTCGCCCAGGCGACGAGGCCGATCTCGAGGGCGCGATGGGAGCCGGGCTCGGGAGCCGGGGCGCCGAGGAGCGAGGCCAGGTCGGCCAGGGCCTTGTGAAGGCGGCGGCGGAAGGTCCGTTCACTGCAGTAGAGGAGCTCTGCCGAGCGGACGTCTGGGAGTTCCTCGAAGTAGTGGAGGCGAAGGGCCTGGCGCTCTTCGGCCGGGAGGGTGTCGATCGCGGAGCGGAGGTCTGCCGCCGTGATGTCCTCGACCGCGATGTCCTCGGCGGAGGGGTGGGTCTGCCCGCTGCGGTCCAGGAGCGTCTCCACCTCGAGGCCGCCGACCGTCCGCGCCTCCCGGCGCAGCTCGTCGATCGCTCTTCGGAGGGCGGCCGTCAGTACGAAGCCCCTCGGTTCGCGTACCTCCTTGCCGGCCTCCTGGGCGCGGAGGTATTCGACGACTCCCTTCTGCAGGGCGTCCTCGACGTGGCGATCGACGAAGGACTCGGAGAGACGGTGGGCGCGGAGGGTGCGACGCAGGTCGCGCTCCATCTCCCGGAGCGCCACGTCGTCAGGTCGCATCTGCTCGGCCGACTTCAATTCGGGACCTCGCACATTTGCCTCAATTACTCCCGTTCGTTCGGCGGACTTTTCTGTACCCGTAAGAGGAGATCTGCGAACCCCTCTATCCGTAAGTCGAACGAGCCGGTGAAATCCGGCACCTTTTCTCTGGGTCGCCGGGTCGCGACTCTTCTCGCGACCTAAGGGTGTGAGGGCAGAAGCCGAGAAGGCGGGAGGTGACGAAGGAGATCTCCGCCCTGCACCGTTTCCACCCGACCTGGCCGAGCGAACCGCCGACTACCTGCGCGTGGTGGCCGAGCCGACTCGGATCGGCCTGCTAGCGGCGCTGAACGAAGGCGAGGCGAACGTGCAGGAGCTCGCCGACCGGATCGGCGCCTCCCACCAGCGCACCTCTAAGCACCTGGCCGTGCTCCGTGCCGCCGGGATGGTGGCCAGACGCCGGACGGGGCCCGAGGCCCGCTACTCGCTGGTCGACTGGACCGGCTGGTGGGTCATCGAGCAGGTCTCTCGCGCGCTCGCCCCGCACCTCGAGACCGACTGAGCCCGGATCAAATCGCCGCAGCCCTCCCGTCCGCGGGGAACGTGCGGACGAGGTCGACGGGGCGGGGCGACCGTGCGCGATGCATGTCCAGGTCGAGATATCCGCGCGCGCGGATCGCACCCCGGGACGCCGCCGTCAACCCCTCATACAACCGCGTACGCACACGCGCACGCGGTTGTAGCCATGCCGCCCGGCCCGAGCTACTTCTGCCTCACGACACGCAAACAGCCGGGGCGGACGGGCCGAGAGCCGCCGCCCCGGCGAGGGAGGTAGACGGGTGATGCAGAAGCGAAGTCAAAGGAAGCGCGGGGAGGAGGTGAGCACCTCGCGGACGATCCGCGCGGCGGGGCGGCTCGCCATCTGGGCGGCGATCGGTCTCCTCCTCGTCCGAGGCGCGGTGGCGACTTTCGCCGCCCCCCAGAAAACCACGGCGGCGCCCATGCAGGCGCCGGGCGAAGGGGTCGTCACCGCGACGGCCGAGCGCTTCGCCCGCGTCTACATCGAAGAGCCCGATCCGAGGGTCCTCCAGTCCTACCTCGCGGCCGGGGCGCAGATCGGAGCGGGTCGACCGCCGTCCGTCGACGGCGCCGAGGTCGCCCAGGTCGCCGTCGTCGACACCTCCGGCATCGGCGACGGGCGGGTCGTCGTGACCGTGTCGTGCGAGCTTCGCGACTCGCGCACCCTCTATCTGACCGTCCCGATCGTCCGTCACGGGTCGGGCGAGGCGGCGGTCCTGGGTGCGCCCTCCATAGTCGCGATGCCGGCACCGGCCGGGGCCGACCCCGAGTCGCCCCGGCCGATCGCCGGACCCGAATCGGGAGCGATCTCCGAACTCGTGGCGAAGTTCGTCCCCGCCTACCTGTCCTCCGGGGACTCGAGGGAGCTCTCCTACCTCCTCGCCCGCGGGACGGTGATCGTCCCCCTCGGCGGCCAGATCGAACTGGTCTCGGTCGGAAGTGTCGAGCAGCTCGACGGCGGCGAAGGCCCGCGGCGCGATCTGCTCGTCGCGGTCCGCATCAAGGAACCGGTCGGGGGCGGGACGTATCCGCTCGGCTACCGCCTGGAAGTCCTGAGGCGCGCCGGTCGCTGGTACGTCGCGGGCATCGAGGGAGCGGTCGCATGAAGCGCCTCGCGCGAATCGTCTTCTCCGCGGCCATCTTCGTCGCGGCTGCGTTGCTGGTCCCCGCCGCAGCGCTCGCGGCCGGGGGGAACTCGGTCGGCTCGAACCTCGCCGGACTCCTGCGCGAATACGCCGGCGAGCTGTACACCGGCATCGTCGCGATCTTCGCGCTGTTCTTCCTCGTCAACCGGCGCTTCACCGAGTTGATGATGTTCTTCGTCGCGGCGATCGTCGTCGGCTGGTTCGTCTTCGCGCCGGGCCAGGTGGCCGACGCGGCCAAAGCCATCGCCAACCAGGTGCTGCCGTGACCGACGGCCGCACCACCGGGGTCCGCTCCTACCAGCGGATCTTCTCGCCCGACCGACGCATCCACCAGGTGGACGGCAGGCCTCTGCCGGTCCCTGGTGGGGTGCCGCTGCGATGGCTGGCCTGGATGCTCGGCACCGTCGTCTGCGTCCTCGCCGTCGGCTCGGGCTCCCTCTTCGTCCCTGCGGCCGCGGCGGTGGCGGCCGGAGCAGGCGGCCTCGCGATCCGAGACAGGACCGCCGGGCTCCTCGCCGCCACCGCGGCAGCCGCAGGGACGCTGGTCCTCGGGGTTCTCCTGGGGGCGCTCGACTGGCCGTTGCGGCTGGTCGTGGTGCCGATGGCGGTGGCTACCGCCGCCACCCAGGCGACCCCGGACGGACGTCGGCCGGAGCGCTTCGCCCTCTCCTGGGCGGCGCTCCGGCTGGCGCCCCTGCGGTGCTCACTCGGTCGGGGCCTTCCGTCGGCGGGAGTGCGCCGGATCGCCGGCGACCAGTTCTGGATCGGCCCCGACGCGAAGGGCCTTCGCCTTCGGCCCGCCCGCCTCACCGGCCCCGGCTCGGTCGGTTTCGTCGAGCCCGTGGTCGTCGGGCGTCGCCTCCTCGGGGGCGGGCTCGTCGCCCGCGAACCGGGCCTCCTCAGCCGCCGCTCGCGTCTTCGCCACCGGGTCGTGCTCCGGGCCGGCCAGACGCTGGAGGTCCGTCCGTGATCCGCTTCCCGCTGCGCTACGCGCGGGCGAACGTCCTGATCGGGCCGGGCGGCGAGGCCGCCGGTCTCTACCGGGTCGAGGCGCACTCCTATCCGTTCCTCTCGATTGCCGACAAGTGGGGTCTCCTCCATCGGCTCGAGCGGCTGATCTCGGTGGTCGGCGCCGACCTCTCGATCTACCGGATCGCGCGGCCCTATCCGGCCGAGCGCCACGCGGCCGAGCTCACCTGGCTGGCCGATCCCAAGCACGCCGACCGCGACCGCTGGCGGGCCTATCTGGAGGACCAGCAGGATCGGCTCGCCTCGCTCGACTCCCACCTTCCCGAGGTATACCTGGCCATCTCCCTCACCGAGGGTCGCCGGGGCGGTGGCGCGCTGCGCTCGCTCGGGCGGGCGCGCCGCCGGCTCGAGGACCTGGCGGGGGTCGGTGCCGCGAGCCCGGTCTCGGGCGCCGAGCTGCGAACGCTCGCCGAGGCCGAGCGCCGCGCCTTCGGCAGGGCGGCGTCGGTGGTCGAGCTTCGACGCGCCGGGACCGAGGACCTCCAGTGGCTGCTGCGGCGCGCCGCCGTCCGTGGACTCGGCGAGCCGCGGCTCGAACGGCACTGGCAGCCCGATGCATTGATCCTCGGCGGCGAGGGCGAGGGGGAGGAGGTCCTCTACGAGCCCCTTCAGGCCGATCTGTGGGAGCCGGTCAACGCGCCGATGCGCGAGGAGCCCGGTCGGCCACCTTCCCTGGTGGTCGAGTCGGAGGCGGGTGACTCCCATCAGGCGTTCCTCTGTCTCGGCTCGCTGGCCGAGGAGGCCGAATTCCCGGGTGCCGCCGAGATCCTCTTCGCCCCGCTCGAAGGGGCGGGGCCGGTCGACGCGGTGCTCCATGCCGATCTGGTGGGTAACCACGAGGCGCTCGCCCAGGTGCGGCGACGGGTGCTCGACGTCGAGCACTCTTATCGAGAGCAGCTCGCCGGCTCGCCGACCGGCCCCGGCGCGCTCGCCGAGGAGGACCGGGAGCTCGCACGGGAGTACGAGGCGATCCTCTCCTCGGTGGCACGGCCGCCGATGCTGCGGGCCTCGATCTCGCTGGCCGTCGGAGCAGCGGACCCCGAGACGCTCGAGGCACGAATCACGACGCTCCGCGAGCGCTATGGCGAGGTCACCCTGTACCGACCGCGGGGCCTCCAACACGCGCTCTTCCTCGACCATCTGCCGCGACCCGACGGTGGGGCGGTCCCCGACTACCGCCGCCAGATGACCACCGAGCAGGTGGCGGCCAGTGTCCCTGTCGCGACCGCCGCCGTCGGATCTGCCGGCGGTGTCTACCTCGGTTACGACCCGGTGGCGGGACGGCCGGTCCGCTTCGACCCGACCGAGGCGCCGCGCGACTCGCGTCCCTCCGCGGTCCTCTTCTCGGGGACCCCCGGCTCGGGTAAGACGATCGCCGCCCAGGTGATCGCCCACGCTGGCCTCCTACGCGGGAGCCTCGTGATCGACTTCGATCCGAAGCCCGACCACCGGCTCGCCGAGCTGTTGGGCCTCGACCCCGACGAGGTCGAGATCCTCGAGCTCTCGGCCGACCCGGTCCACCGGGGCAAACTCGACCCGCTGCGGATCGGGCTGCCGGAGCTGCGCGAGGAACTCGCCTCCTCCTATCTGCTCGAGCTGCTCCGCGATCCGCATTCCGCCTGGGAGGTGGCGATCGACCGCGCAGTCCGTGACGCGGTGCGCGCCGAGGAGCGGAGCCTCCACGGGGTCGTCGCCCGGATGCGCGACTCGGGGACGCCGGGCGCCGTGGACGCCGCCGAGGCCCTCGAGGTGGTCGCCGACTTCGGCCTCGCCCGCCTCGGATTCTCCCGGCCCGATGATGAGGACGCGCAACTCCTGGACGAACGTGCGGGGCCGAATCTGATCACGATCCGGATGCCGGGGCTGAACCTGCCCGACCCCGGTACCGACCGCGCCGCCTACACGCGCAGCGAGCGGGTGTCGGTGGCGACGCTGGCTCTGGTCGCCGCCTCGACCCTGAAGCTGATCTCCGGCGACCGCGACCGGCACAAGATCGTGCTGCTCGACGAGGGATGGGTCTTCTTCGCCTCCTCCCAGGGGCGGGCGCTGCTGAACAAACTGATCCGCCTCGGGCGGGCGTTCAACGCGACGGTCCTGCTCGCGACGCAGCAGGTCGAGGACCTCGGAGATCTCGCCCAGCTTGTCGGCACCACCTTCCTCTTCGGACAGGACTCACCGCGTGCCGCCGCGCGCGGACTGGAGGAGTTCGGCCTCGACCCCGAGGAAGGGGGCCTCGCCTCCCGCCTCACCGAATATCGACGCGGCCGCGGTCTTCAGCGTGACCTCGACGGCCGCTGGGGCGAGGTGCAGGTCGACCCCGACCCCGGCCTCCTCGCCGAACTCGACACCACCCCCGGGCGGCAGGTGGACGGCGGGGCATGAAGGCCGTCGCCGCATTCCTCGGCCGCCGCCGTCGGCCGATCCTCGTCAGCCTCGTCTTGGCGGCCGTGATCTTCTGGTTGCCCGCGGCGCTGGCCCATGCCGACGTCTGGGCCAACGTCGGCCCCGGCCGTTCGCTGGCGGGGCTGAAGGGCGGTTGGACCCTCGGCGCCTACGAACTCGACGAGAACTTCTCGATGATCTCGGCGGGGGTCCTCTCCGGGGTCGACGTCTCCGGGTTCCTGCCGATGATCGCGTTCTTCTTCGCAAACGTCATCTGGCTCGGGACCTCCTGGTTCGCGAACCTTCTGATCGAACTCTTCGGCTTCGCCTTCAGCCTCGACCTCGTCAACGGGTCGGGGGCCACCGGCGGCGCCGGAGCGCTCGGGCCGGTCTCGCGGGCGATCCAGACCATCTACACCACCGCCTTCGGCGGCCCCTGGATGATGCTCGCCGTCTCGGTCGCCGCGCTCTGGGCGATGTGGAAGGCGCTGGTCCAGCGGCGATACGCGGAGACCGCCTCCCAGCTCGCGCTCTCCCTCATATATGTCTGCGCCGCCTTCTTCTTCGTGCTTCAGCCGGCGCAGACGATCGGCGCCGCCTCGCATCTGACGAACGAGATGTCGGGGGCTTTCCTCTCGATCGCCAAGGACGGCGAGCCGACGAGCCAGGCCGAAGCCAAGGAAGCCGGAGCCGACCAGCTCTTCGGCCTGCTCGTCGCCCAGCCCTGGGCGGTGCTCGAGTTCGGCGGCCTCGAGCACTGCGTCAGGTCGGGCTCAGAAGGCGACGAACCGGAATCGGTCTCCGTGCAGCCGTTGCCCCCCTCGGCCGCGCGCGGTCTTGAATCGGGCCAGACGGTCACCTCGGGCGGCAAGACCTGCATCAACAACCTGAAGAAGTACGGGCCGCACTTCCTGCGCATGCCGCCGGGCTCCAAGGAACGGAAGGGCGAGGTCGAAGCCCTCGAAGACGGCGACACCTCCAAGCTGCCCGACTCCGACCCGGGCAAGGAGGACGGTTCCTACGAACTGGGGCCGCAGGACGAACCTGCTGCGGCGTCGATGGAAAAGGGCGGTCAGTACCAGCGACTGCTCGTCGGCTTCGTGATCCTGCTCGCCGAGCTGGGTGCCTTCTTCCTCCTCGGCGGCCTCTCGCTCGGGGTGATCGTCGCCCAGGTCGAGCTGCTGTTGATGCTCGCCTTCGCGCCGGTCGCGCTCGTGGCGGCGGTGGTCCCCGGACGCGGGCATCAGTTCTTCAAGGGTTGGCTGGCGAAGCTGGCGGGCCTGCTGCTTCGCAAGGCCGCCTACTCGCTGATCCTGGCGATCCTGCTGGCGGTCTGCGCGGCGATCTCCGAGGCGACCTCGCAGCTCGGCTGGCTCTTCTCCTTCGGGCTCCAGTGCGCCTTCTTCTGGACGGTGTTCCTGCGGCGCCGCTCGCTGACCGACGGACTGGTCGGGGCGGTCACGGGACCCGACGCCCCCGGTCGCGACCGGACCCTGAGCCTGCTCGCCCTCTACGCGGGGGCACGGGTCGGCAGCCGGACCGTCGTCCGCCCGGCCGCCAGGGCCGGGCGCGGCGCCGGCCGTGGCCTCGCCTGGGCGGGAAACACCTTCCTCGGTCGCGGCCGGGACGCCGCGGAGCGTAAGCCGGTCGCTCCGGGCCGGGCGCCCGGAGTGCCGGCCGGCGCCAAGACGGGCCACGCCGGGAGCGGCGAGCGTGCCGGCGACGTCGATCGGCGAGACGAGCACCGTCAGGACCGGCCGCGGCGGCAGCCGGAGAGGCGACCCGGGGACCGGGCGAAAGACCACGGCCAGGGTCGCCGCCGCCCCGTCGACCCTCCGGACCGGCAGCGGTCCGGGAAGCGCGACCCGGAGCGTCCGCGCACCGATCGGGACGGCGAGCGTCGACCGCGGCGGGTGCCCCGGCACCGTGGCGTGGGCCGCGGGGGCTGGCGGCGAGGGGCCGGGCGCAAAGGTGGTCGGTCGGTGCGACCGGGGTCGGCCGGGGCCGCGAGCACCGCGGCGGAGGCCAGGCGGCCTCGCTCCGGCGGCGAGACCGACCCGCCGCGTCCGTCGGCGACCCCGAGAGCGGCCAGGCCGACCCGCCCGGCGGCGGCACCGAGGCCGAGAGCCGCCTCACCGGAACGGCAGAACTCAGATCTCGGCGACGCGCTGAAGGACGACCAGCGGAGGAGACGCGCCACCTCGGAGGAGACGAAGAGGCCGGCCCCGACGAAACAGGCGCCCGAGAAGCCGAAGCCGTCCCGTGGCGACGACGGGAAGGACGGCGGCCGATGAGCGGGGCGCCGAGACGACGGCTCTGGCCGCTGGGATTGCTGGCGGTACCTGTGACGGTCGCCGCGGTGACGGTCGCCGCGGTCGCCGCCCTGGTCGGCGCCACCGCCCCTTGCCTCGTCGGTGGCGGGACCGCCCAGGCCGCCGGCCCGCTCGGCGGTCCCGAGCCGACGAGGGACGCCCTCCGCGAAATCCCGCCGCGCTTCCTGACGATCTACCGGGAAGCCGGCACGGCGCTCGACATCAGCTGGCCCTTCCTCGCCTCGATCGGCTACCAGGAGTGCGGGCACGGGACGGGCGACTGCTACGTCGTCAACCCCTCTGGCTGTGCAGGACCGATGGAGATGGCATACGTCCGCGGCTCGGCGTGCAGCCCGGACCCCTCGGTGCCGACGGTCTGGGAACGCTTCAGGACCGACGGGGACGGCGACGGTAAGACCTCGATCTTCGACCCCACCGACGCGGTCTTCACCGCGGCGAAGCTTCTGCGCCGGGCAGACGGGGCGCCGCCCGCCGGTGGTTCCTATTCGGCCTACCACCAGGCCGCCTGCAGCTACTACGGAGCCTGCGGCGACGCGGTCGCCGACTACGCCGACGAAGTGATGGCGCGGGCCGTCGAATACGGGTTCGTCGCCGAAGGGGGCGGAGGGGTCCCGAGCCGGACGGCACCGGGTGGACCCCGCGAAGCCCGGGACACTGCTCCGCCGGGTGGAGGCCCGCTGTGCGAAGGCGGGTCGGCCCTCCCCTCGGGTCACGGACCGATGGGGCCGGTCCACAAGGCGACCGCTCCCCGTCACCTCGCGCCGCTGCCGATGCCTCCCGCCTCGGCACCGGGGATCGAGTGCGACGCGCGGATCATCCCCGACGTCATCTACCTGGCCCGTCGCTTCGGCCTCCTGGTGACCGCCTGCTACGGCATCCACGCGACCGACGGCGAGCACCCTCTCGGCGCCGCGATCGACGCGGTGCCGAGCGACGGCGACTGGGATCGCACGATGCGGGCGGCGCTCGCGATCGGCTGGCATCCCTCCTGCGCGGCGTCTGGCGTCGCCCCGGAATGCGCCCGGCCGCCGTTCCGGTTCATCGGCTACAACGGCTACCCCGACCACGGCGACCCGGCGCACTGCGTGCCCTGCTCGGGCGGCGCGCACCTCCACATCTCCTGGAACACCTCGGCCTCCCTGGGCGAGCCCGAAAACCGGCCGCGGTTCACCTACGAACCGGCGGCTTGGATCGAAGTCTTCGAGGTCGGCGGCTCGTCCGATGCTGACGAGGGACGGACCCCGGACAAGGGGACCGGGGCGCGCCGCGACGCCAGGAGAGACTCGGACGCGAGGGCCCGGGGAGGTCGATCGTGATCGCGGTGCTGCGGGCCCTCGTCGCCCACCCTCTGGCACCCGCCCCGTCCCCGGCGGTCGTGGTCCTCGCCGCATCGGTCACCGTCGGCCTGGCGATCCTCCTCGTATCCACGCTGGGCGGCGCCATCCTCCCGGAGTTCCTCCCGCGGTTCCTCTCGGAGGTCCTCCGTCCAGATCCGTCACCGCCCGGGATCCCGCATCCCACCGGCGATCGCGGCGAGGGGCAGATGCTGAGATCTCCCCGTCACCCCGAGGTGTCCCCGTGAATCGCTCTCGTCGCGGTTCCGAGGACCCCAAGCCGATCCTGGCGATCGCCGCACTCGGCGCCGGTTACGCGATCTCGAGACTCCTCGGGCATCTCGATCCAGGTCGACTCTCCGATCTCCTCACCAGCACCGCAGCTGTCATCGTCGCCGTCACCGCGACCCTGATCGCCTCCGCGCTGGCGAGGCAACGCCACGTCTCAACCCGCCGCACGCTCGCCTCCCGGCGGTCGGTCGCGGTCGTCCCGGCGGACGAGTTCGACGCCGTTCCGGAGATGGTCTCGAGCTTCGCCGCCCAGCTCGGTCGCTCCGGTCGGCGGATCGGCGGCTGGTGGGATCGGCGTGCCTCGGCTCTTCGGATCCGCCTCGCGGGCGACGGCGAGGGTCGCCTCGTCTACGTGCTCCAGGCGCCCGAGCGCGACATGGCGACCCTGCGCGGCGCCCTGCGCTCCTACTGCGGGATCGAGCTGCGAGAGACCGGTGAGGTGCTGGGCGAGCGCTTCCCCGGCATGGTGGCCGGGGAGGACGGTGAGAGGTCGGGCGAGGTCACGGTGCTGCGCACCGAGCTCGTCCTGGCCGGGCCCGCCGCCGAGCCGCTCGCCCGGTTGCCGCTCGATCCCGATCCACTCTCACCGTTCGCCGCCGCGCTCTCGGGTCTGCGGGCCGACGACGGCGAGCGGGCAGAGGTCTGCCTCGACCTCCTGCCGGTCGGCGGGATGAGACTCGGCGCCCTTCGACGGGTCATGCGCCGCCAGGCGAGGCGTCGACCGGCCGGTCTCGGCAGGGAGCTCGAGCAGATGCTCGACGGCGGGCGGCCCGGCGGCGGCCGCGACCCCGCGGAGCTCGCCGACCGACGCGACCTGAGCCGCGGCCTCGATGCGAAGCTCCGGCCTGGCGCCCCGCTCTTCGAGGCCCAGGTACTTCTCTGCACCCGGGCACCCGTGCCCGAGGCGGCCGAGGGGAGGATGAGGAGTCTCCTCGCCGCCTTCGGGCCGTTCTCGGACCGCAACTGGCTGCGGGCCTCCGGCGTCGGCCTGGCAGGGCTCGCCTTCCTCGGCTCCGACCTCCCGGGCAGACGCCGTCGCTTCGACCGGCGCCTCGAGTCAGGGCTCTTTCGGCCCGCTCGACGCAACGTCGTGACCACCGTGGAGATCGCCGGGCTCCTGAAGCCGCCGACGATCGCCTGTCGGGCCGAGAACGTCCTCCGCTCGGGGACGCTCCTCGCACCGCCTCCTGACCTCGAGGAGTTCGATCCGGGACGTGACGACCAGGTCCCGATCGGGAGGGTGGCCGACGAGCGCGGCGAGCGGATCGTCGCGGTCCCCGTCGCCGACACCTTCTTCACCTACATCGCCGGACGCTCGCGGTGGGGCAAGACCGAATCGGCCACGACCATCTTCACCCACCTCGCCCGTGCCGGACATGGGGGGCTCTTCCTCGATCCACACGGGGACGCGATCAAGCGGTTGAAGCCCTACCTGGGCGAGCCCGGGGTCGCCGAGCGTGTGGTCGAGGTGGACCTGGGGCCGGGCGGGCGCCCCGACCAGCCCTGCTGGAACCTCTTCGAGCTCGGCGGCGAGGATGCCGCCTCGCGTGTCGAGGTGGTGGTCGACGCCTTCGCCACCGCGATGGGGTGGGGCGAGCGCTCGACCCGCGCGATCAACCTGATGACCCAGGCCGCCTCGGCGCTCGCCGAGGTCGCCCGGGTCCTGCCACCCGAGCTCGCGCCGACGATCTTCCAGATCCCGACGCTCCTCACCGACGCCGCCTGGCGGGAGGCGGCGCTGCCCTTCCTCCCGGCGTCCTCCCAGGGCTTCTGGCGCGAGCGCTTCCCTCGGCTCCCCGACGAGGCGGTGACCCCGCTGACCAACCTGGTCGACCGGGTGGGGGCATCACCGAAGATGGCCGCGCTCCTCGGGGCGAGCCGGGGGACCTTCAGCCTGCGCGAGGCGATGGACCGCGGGCTGATCGTCCTCTTCAGCTCGGGCCACGGCGGAACGCGCGAGCGCCTCACCGCGAACCTCGCCCTCTTCGACACCTACTACAGCGCCCGCGCGCGCGGCGAGCTCGCACCCGGCGACCGCCGCCTCTTCTGGCCGGTCCTCGACGAGGCCCAGAGCTATGACTCCGAGACGATGACCGCGATCCCCGAGCAGGGGGCGAAGTTCGGCCTCCGGGCGATCGTCATCAACCAGAACCCCGAGCGCCTCAGCCCGTCGACGCTGACTTCGCTGATGACCAACCGCTCCCACATGGTGATCTCGGCGCTGAACGCCCGGGCCGCCGGACTGGTGACCAAGGAGTGGGCCGGGGAACCGCGCCCCGAGGCGATCACCCGGCTGCCCCGCTACCGCTTCGTTGCGCAGGTGACCGCCGGCGGCGAGCTTTCCCGCCCGTTCGGACTCGGTGGGGTGCGCGTCGAGGATGCGCTCGGACCGCCGCCCCCGGGTGGGGCCGAGCGGCTCGAGGCCGCACTCGAGGCCTCGGGAAGGCGGGGGGTCGCCGCCACGGTCCTCGCCGAGCGCGAGACGCTCGATGCCCGGATCAAGGACGCCCTGCTGTCTCGGCGACGTTGCGATGCGCGTCGGTCGGCGACCCGGAAGGACTCCGACTCCGCCGGACCCTGGACCTCGGACTCCTTCGACGTGGAGGTCGAGGGGCCGTGAGCGCCCGACACGCAAGGCCCGCGGCGCTGCCGGGGACGGCGGTCGAGATCGTCGCCTCGCTCGCCGTCCACCGGGCGCTCACCTCGCGGCAGGTCCGGGTCGTCCATCTGCCCGAGGTCGGCGAGCGCCGATGCCGCCATGTCCTCTCACGGATCGCCGCCGCCGGGTTGATCGACGGGGTCGTCGTCTCGGAGGGAGGACCGCGGAGGAGCCTGTGGTTCGTGACCGAGGCCGGCGCGAGGATGGCGCTCGAGGCAGGGCTCCTCGATCGTCCCCCGCGGGTCTTCGACGCCCGCGAGATCGCCGGTCCGCTCCGCGCACACACCGAGGCGGTAAACGAGGCGGCGATCTCCTTCCTGCGCTCGGCGCGCGAGCGAGGGGAGGAGTTCGGGCCGCTGGGATGGCGCAATGAGGTCGCCCACCCGCTGGCCGAAGCGGTCCGCAGGCGGCGCCCGAGGGCCGTGATCGCCGACGCCGTCCTCTCCTACGTGCGGGCCACCACGGAGGGGCGGGCATCGGTCGCCCATCGTTTCCTCGAGCTCGACCGTGCGACGCTCGCGGTGGACGCGATGGCCACGGAGCTCGCCCGCTACGCCGATCTCGCCCGCGCCCAGGATGCCCGAGGAGAGCCGATCTGGCGTGAGCGCTATCCCGCCTTCCCGAGCGTCGTCTGCGTGTTGGCCGGGGCCGGGCGCCAGGCCCTGCTGCGCCGCCGGGACGTGGCCCTGGCACTCCTTCGCTCCGAACCGCAGCTGACCCGGACCCCGGAGGTCGAGATCCGGATCTGCCTGCTGGAGGACCTGGTCGCCCAGGGACCGAAGGCACCGATCTTCCGCTCGCTCCGTGACCCGGGGAAGGCGGTCGACTGGCTCGGAAATCGACAGGAGGAGGACGACGGGTGACGGAGGGCAGGACGAAGGATCAGGCGGTGCGCCGCCGCGACCGCGGTTGCGGCGGGTCCCGCAGGACGGCCTCGGGGGAGAGGTGTCGTCTCCTGGCGGGCGACTGCGTGGAGGTGATGGCGGGACTTCCGAGGGGAAGCGTCGACGCCGTCGTGACGGATCCGCCCTACGGGATCGACTGGAAAGGCGAGGCCTGGGACGGGCGCGCGATCCGCGAGGCAGCGGCGCGCTCGGGCGGCGCCCGGCTGACCCCGAACGAGGCCTTCGAGCACTGGTGCACCGGTTGGGCGCGCGGGTGCCTGCGGGTGATGAGGCCGGGCGCCCATCTCCTCGCCTTCGGCTCGCCCCGGACCTGGCACCGCCTCTCCTGCGGCCTCGAGGATGCGGGCTTCGAGGTCCGTGACACGCTGATGTGGCTCTACGCGTCGGGCATGCCGAAGAGCCGTCGCCATCCCGGCGACCGCGCCTCCACCCTGAAGCCGGCCTACGAGCCGATCATCGTCGCGAGGAAGCCGCCGGAGGGGACCCTGGCCGAGAACCACGACCGCCACGGGACGGGACTGCTCGAGATCGGCGGGTGCCGGGTCGAGGGTCGCCATCCCGCGAACGTCGCGATCGGCCACGCCGACGGGTGTGGGGAGGAGGGGTGTGTCGAGGGCTGCCCGGTGGGCGAGGCGGACGCGGGCGCCGGCGGCCAGCTCGAGCCGTCCCGGTTCCTCCAGTGCCCGAAGGCAGGCCGGGCCGAGCGTGATGCCGGCTGCGAGGCCTTGCCCGCCCGGGACCTCGACCTCTTCCCCAACCGCGGCACCTCGGGCCCCGCGCGGAACCCGCATCCCTCGGTCAAGCCGCTCGAGTTGATGCGGTGGCTGGTCAGGTTGGCGTGCCCGGAGAGCGGGGTGGTCCTCGACCCCTTCATGGGGAGCGGGTCGACGGGTGTCGCAGCGGCGCTCGAGGGACGGCGCTTCTGCGGGATCGAGCGCGAGACCTCCTACCTCGACATCGCCGAGGCGAGGATCTCCCATCACGGCCGGCGCCACCGGAAGCCGGGCCGAGCCCCTTTAGGGAGGAAGAGGTGAACGAGGTGCCGGACGAGATGCATCTCTCCGCGGACTCGATCGAGGCGCTCGCGAGCCGACTCGCCGAATTTCTCGGCGGCGCCTCACCGGCGGTGCGGGGAGGCTCGGAGGAGATGCTCGACGCTGCGGAGGTCGGCCGACGATGGGGGATCTCGCGGCGTTGGATCTACGACCACGCCGACGACGTCGGGGCGATGCGGATGGGGGGCGGCCCGAGACCGCGCCTGCGGTTCGATCCCGCCGAGGTCGCGGAGCGGCTCGGCGCGCCTAGATCAATCGATCGACCGCGCCGGGTCGATGTGCGGCGATCCCCAAGGAGTGTCGGGACGCGTGGATCCGACTCGATTTCTCCGCCCACCAGAGCTACGTTCGTGGAAAGTCGGATCGCGGCCGGAGGCCATGCCCGCCGCCACGGAGGAGGTCGAATGCGATGAGGGCCGGAGCGGGACGGATCACGACGATGGGCGGCGTCTGAGGTGGCCCGGCCATCCGGAGGCCAGGTCCTCGTGCGTCGCTGGAAGGCGGGGCGGGGGTATGCCCTTCGCTTCACCGCCTACGGCGAGCGTCGGTACGTCACCCTCGGCCTGGAGTCCGAGGGTTGGGACCGGCCAAAGGCGGAGGTCGAGCTGCAGAACGTCATGGCCGATGTCCGGCGCGGCATCTGGGTGCCTCCGCAGAAGAGGTCAAGGAGCACCGCCTCCGGCCGGATGGAAGGTCCGCGGGAGATGCCGCTACTCGGTCCCTTCGCCGAAGAGATCATCGCCTCCCGCCACGGCCAGGTCTCCGAGGACACGGTCCGCCTCGACGAATGGGCCCTATCCCATCTGAACCCCTACTTCGGCGACTGGGCGCTCGACGAGATCGATGCCGAATCGATCGACGCCTACCGGACCTTCAAGGTGCGCGAGTCCGAAGACCGCGCACGGGCGATCGAGCGGGGGAGACCTAGGCGAAACGACCATGGCCAGACGCTCCGCCCACTCGCCCCGGCGACGATCAACCAGACGATCGACGGACTGGGTCGCTTCCTCTCGGTGGCCGTTGACTACGGGCACATTTCCGCCAACGCCGCCTCGGGACGCAAGCGGCGACTCAAGGTCCCGCCCCGCAGGCCGGTCCACCTCGATGCACCCGCCCAGATCGAGGCGCTCCTAGACGCAGGGGCCGAGCTCGACCGAGATCCGCGGAGTCGTTGTCGTGACCGGGAGGCGGTCCTGGCCACCTTGGTCCTCGCCGGTCCCAGGGCGTCGGAGCTCTGCCGGCTCCAATGGCGTGACCTCGACCTCGCGAACGCGCGGCTCCACGTCGGCCGCTCGAAGACCGCGGCCGGCCTCCGTGAGATCCCGATCGGTCCCCTTCTGCGCGACCTCCTCGCCGCACACAAGGCGAAGAACTACCGGGGAGACCCCGACGGGCTCGTCTTCCCGAACGGCGCCGGTCGAGCCCGGAACAAGGACACGCTCCGCAAAGGCGTCCTGCGCGACGCCTTCGCCCGTACCGACGAGATCCTCGCTCGGAGAGGGCAGGTGCCGCTGCCTCGAGGCGTCACCGCTCACAAGCTCCGCCATACCTTCGCCTCGGTGATGGTCGCCTGCGGCACCGACCCAGCGTCGGTGATGTGCATGCTCGGCCACACCGACCCCGGCTTCACCCTGCGCGTCTATACCCACCTGATGGCCCGCTCCGATGAGGAGAGGAGACGGCTGAACGCGCTCGTGGAAGGCGAGCGGGAGATCCTGGTCGAGCCTCCGTCCTCGCGGCCCCTTGAGATCGAGGCCTATGAGGAACCCATCATTCAGGCCCTGGCGGAACGCGGCGGGCGGGCGTCGCGCAGGGTTGTTGTAGCTGCAGTGAACGAGGCAATGGCCCCGGTTCATGGGCCAGCCGATCTAGAAAGGCTGGCGAGCGGTCCAGCACGATGGGAACCTCGACTGTCGAAGGCCAGGATGCGACTGGTGCGTCGTGGCGTGCTCCATGAGGTAACTCGAGGCGCTTCGTGGGAGCTCACCGAGGCGGGACGTAAGGTCGCCTCGATAGGCCGGACTCCTATGCTGGCTTAGCGACGCCCTCATCTTGCGGAAGACCGACCCTGAGACGCTTAGCCCGGTCAACGAAGGCTTGCCGCCCGCCCTCTAGGATGTCGCAGACCTCACGTCGGATTGTCGGGTTCTCGAGCCCGCCGCTCCTGTAGGCGATCTCCGGCAGCTGGTCTTTTCGATGTGGTCCCGCCTCAGCGACGATGACCTGATCGGCGTCGGTGTTCACCACGAGGTTGGCGTTGTGCGTCACGACGATTACCTGCCGTCTGCTTCTTGCTTCTCGGAATCGGCGAACCAGCTCATCGAACACTGATTTCGGGTCTAGATTCTCCTCCGGCTGGTCGATGATCAGCGGCCTATTGTCGGTCTGATCAATCGATAGATAAAGCAGGAGCAGGACGATTCCGCGCGTCCCGGGAGATAGCTGCTCTATGTCGACAAGGTCATATTGGATGCCGTACCTGACGGCTACATGGGTAGTGTCGTCAAGCCAGTTCGCGATCCGCGCGGCCCAATGCCAATAGCTCTCCTGCTCTTTCCTGGACACCGGCGAATGAGCGAGCAGCTCTCTTGCATGGTCCTCTCGGAAGGCCGCCAAGGCGGCAGCCACCTCGGCGCTGGATCCGGATCGCCACGCAGGAAGCAGATCTCTCCTGGCGATGTCCAGAAGCGTGCCATGGCCCCTGAAGGGACCAGCTTTTCGTAGGTCTAGTAATTCCTCGCCCGCTTCGGCCCACGCCTCCACATCAACTTCCCGGCGTACGGCAAAGGTGAGCTTTCCGAGCGCACCGTCGGTTCCCGAGAGATTCTCCGCCAGAGGTGCGTACAGATCTTCGAGAAGGCGCTCTTCCGCGACCAGAGCATCGAACACTCGACCGTACTCCTGGTTCCGTTCCTTCTTCAGCTCCTCGATCCGGCTTTTCGAGGCTTCGGCGCGCGCGATCCGCTCGTCCAGTTTTCCGAGCGCACCCTCCGCCTGGCTGACTCTGCGATCAATCGCTCGGAGCTGATCGGCCTTTTTGTCGTCGATACCGATCTGCTTTCGAAGGCGCTCGGCTTCTTGGGACAGCGGCAGGAGCGGGACCCTCCCGAGATCCTCTTCAGTCCCAAGCAACGGGTCCTCGTCCGCCTTCTCCATCCGCCTCTCTCCACGCACGGCAGCGATCACCCGATCGGCGCTTACCTCGAGGCGGTCGAGGATCTCATCTACGTCGCCGGAGAACCGTCGTCGGAATGCTGTCCAGTCGCCGTCCGTTAGCCCCGCGTCCAGATGATCGTTCTTCAGGTCGTCCAGCTCCGCATGGCTTTTCCGTCGATCCACGTCTTCGACGAAATCGCGGAGTTCTTCGAGGCTGTTCTTGCGACGAACGGCTGCGTCGAGCTGACCCCGACGTTTCTCCGCTTCGGCCTGAATCTCTTCCAGGCGTCTCACTCGATCCTCGGCGCTGTGGCTGATTAACGCCTTCCGGGCCTCTTTGTCTTCCGCGATCGTCCTGGCGTCGACCTCCCGCCTGGCTTTCAGACCGGCGAGCTGTGCTTCCCGTCGTTGCTCCTCCGACATCATCGCCACAGCGCGGTCCAGCGCTTCCCGGCTCCGATCTCTCGCTTGTCGACTGCGACTCGCGCGCATATCCAGGAGCTCTCGGAAGCTAGTCGCACCGAGTCGGTCCTCCTCGGGATGTTCCTCGAAGATCACCCTCTCGATCTCCGCAAGAAGGTCGTCACTCACGCCACCCTCGGCCGCGCAGAGCCGCTCGACAAATTGCTGGGAGAGGTACTGGACTCGGGTGTCGCCGTCTTCGGGGCCGTCTATCCCGACCGAGGTTTCCTCCTCGTCACCCCAGATCACCGTGATTTCGAGGTCGCCGAGGTGCTCGGCCGCGCGCTTCACGAAGGACTTTGGGTTATCACGGGCCTCCAGGCGATCCCGCGCCGGTGGTGATCAAGTCGACCAGGGCCGTCTTTCCCGAGCCCCTCGCACCGATGATCCCGACGAGGCCTGGGTTGAGGTCGAACCTGGTAGGGGTGCACCAGTCAGCGCCTCGAAGCTCGATCGCTCTGATAACCCTGTAGGGCAACGGCCCGTCGGGCGGAGACGGGCCCACATACACTCGTGCAGCAGGCTCGATGAGAGCTTGGCGGAGGGCTTCGAAGGTCGGATCCCCCTTTATCCAGGTGAAGCGATCCTTGTCCGGAGCGCAGACTCGCTCGAGCTTATGTGCGTCGGATCCGTGCAGACACGGTTTGGCGCCGTTGTACTTCTCGCGCAGATCGGCAAGCGAATCCTTTCCGTCGCCGAGCCAGAAGGCGCGGTCACTAGGGGTCCCGGAGAAGATGACACCGGCTAGCCGCTCTATCTCCTGACGAGTCGAGGCCATCGACGCGTCTCCCTTCATTCCTGACGTGCCGCTGCCCGTGGTCGCCGCGACTGCGACCACGATGTTCTTCTGTGCCCATTCGCTGGCGGCGATGGCTTCCCTCAGCTCGGTCGCGGTCGTCTTGAACTGTGTCGTTCCCACCCTGAGCGCCGCCGTCTCCTCAATGGCTCCTTTGTCATGAGCGCGCCCGAGCTTGACCAGATCCCCGCGAGTGCAGCTGTAGACCTCCCTCTTCGCTTTGAAGGTCAGCGAGGAGAGGAACCGGCGAGCCTCTGCGACGTGGTCCGCGTCCTCGGGCGAGATGAGCAGATGGGCGTTCACGGCCGAGCCGCTGCCCGTCGCGACCGCGAGTCGCAGCTCGACATTCGCGAAGAGGAGCTCTACCTCGGGCAGGCGGCCTTTGGCCTTCTCAGCCACGACCTGCTCGTAGAGATCTAAGCTCCAGTAGTCGGTTATCCCGAGGGCGACGACGGTGGGGGTCGCGCTCTCGATCCGGGCGAGATATTCCTCCCAGACGTCCGGACCGTCGAACTCGTCCTCCAGGATCGTGCCCGGAGCGTGGATGTGCGGGTCCCAGCGACGCCACGTCGAACCGGGGCTGAATACTCTGTCTGAATCTGGCATTCCTTGCGCAGCGTATGGGAACTTGCCGTTTCCGACGCAAGGTCCTCTATGACCGTGACCCCAGGGCGAGTCCAAGGAGAGGCCTCGGCTCGTCCTGGCGATGTCTTGATGCGTGGCGGAGCAGGCCTATTGGTGCGGCGTCCGACACCGTCAATAACTTGCCGCTCGTCGCCTCCCGGTGACACCGGTGCAGCTGCCAACAGCACCTCAGCAGCGCTCGGCCGTTCTCGGTCGAGCGACTGCTGCCTTAGCGTCCGGGCTACCCGCTATCCCTCCGAGCGGCAGCTGTGTACCGAATCAATGCTGGGCGCCTTTGCGCCCGGTGCTTCCGCGGAGGGCGAATTTGAAAGAAGCAGAGATGGTCGTCGGCAAGGTCTACGCCCTGAAGGCCCCGGGCAAGTCTCGAGTCCGACCCGCCACCTTGATCTCGAAGATGGTGATGACCTCCGGCCGGGTCCTGATGCGTGTCGAGGATCCGCGTGGCGGCCCAGTTGAAGTCGAGGTCCCGAACCGCTGGGTCAAACCGATCGGGAACGACCTTCCGGTCGCGGCGCTGGAGTTAGTGAAGAGTGACCATTTTGACGGGGCGGTCGCTTGGCTCCCGCAGCGAGGTGAAGTCGTCCAGCGTTTTGACGTTCCGTCTCTGTTTTGGATCGTCCGCGAGGTAGACATCGTGGGCGACCGGATCCTGGTGGACGGGGTTCTGTTCGGCGTCCGGCGGAAGGAATGGATACCGCTGGAGCGCATCCACAAGGCGGAGATTCCCGCCCGCGCCGACAGCGCGGCCGTGGAGGCTCTCCTCGATCGCCACGGGCTCGGTCTGGACCTCGAGCCAGGACGACATGTGCGTCCTGCCGAAAAGCGATCAGCCGCGTTCTCCGAAATCCCGACCCCGACACAGATCGCACGGCGTCTTCGGCTTGGTAAGAAGGCGCGGACCCAGTACCGCTGGATCACCAGCGGGAAGGTGCGGGACCGGGAGGAATACGAGCTGCGGCAGGAGGTCCGGGATCGAGGTCGGGTCTGCTGGCTCTGCGAGGAGGACTCCGCGTTTCTCCCGGAGGAGTACGTCCGCTATGTGGTTGCGGGCCGCTTCGCCGTGGTCCTCTTCGAGGATCCCTCCGGTGACGACTGCCCGATCCAGATCGACCGGATCTACGAGACGAACTGAGCGGTGGAAACGAAGCCTGCCCTCATTACCGACCGAGACAATTTCGGCCCATTCGGGTTGTCCCGCCGTGGTATGGGCCGCACTCGCGTGTGGGTCGGCGGTTCGATTGCGCCAACAGGCGACCGCTTGCGTCCACGATCCTCGGTGGGTCCGAGCAGCTATGCCTGACGCTCAGTCGCAACCTGATCGCGATCGTGTCCAGTGCCAAACGACTCGGCGTTTCCTGACCGCCGTCGACGGTTTGGTCGAGTGCTCCTGGTGCGAGCGGAGGGAGATCTATCGAAGGCTCGAGCCACGAGACGAGGCGTGGCTCTACGTCCAGACGGCGATTTCCCGGTGCCGCGAGGAGTTCGCAATTCCCGACGACGGCCAACCGACGGAGATTTGGCTAGGGGACCATCCCGAAAAGGTCTACGAGGCCGCACTCGGCCAGCACAATCTCTATCTGGCACGTGATTCGGATCGGTGGCAGCAAATGTATTCTGGCGCCCACGAGGCGTTTCACAGGGTCTGCAGCAGCCAGACGAACCAGTCGGACTGGGCGGACGAGATGTTTGCCGTTCTCTACTCGCTCGCGTTCCTGGACTGGCTTCAGGAGACTTCTCACGCTGCGGCGAATCGGAGTCATCTCGTCGAGCAGGCGATGAGATGCTCGCTGGAGCAATTTCTGGCGATCGGTAGCGAGCCGAATCCAGACGGCACCTACGGGCGGGCCTACCTAGTTGGCATGCAACTCATAGGGGCCGTCGGTTGGGATCGTCTCCGGCCCTTGGCCCTCATGAGACGACCAGACGGGACTTGTGACGTCGAGACGTGGCTCGAGTTCCTCGGTCAACGGGACGCCGAGGTCGTCGCACCCATCATCGGCCTCGCCGGTTAGCCGGCCGCTCGGCGTGAGGAGCTACGAGTGAGCGGGGACCGGCGACAGCCGGACGGCCGACGAAGATGACCTCGGAATCGGCAGTAATCGCTGCGCAAGGCCGCGCATCCCGGCGGTTATTGGCACTAGTGCCATTAACGGCGGCGATTCCGTCAGGTGGTTCGAGATGCCCAGCGCTGGGCAAAACGCGCCTGTGCAGGGATTCCGGACGATGGGCACGGCTGGTTTCGAACCAGCGACCTCTCGCGTGTGAAGCGAGCGCTCTCCCACTGAGCTACGCGCCCGGGGCTGGGCAGTTTACGCCGATGGGCGAGGGGAGGACCGTCCAGGCGATTCGTGCCTGGGACTGGACGGGGCGTTCTAACAAGTGTCCAGAAAAGTAGGTAGCGAGGTTGAGAATTTTAAGTAATAGGCATAGAACGACCGACAAGGAAAGCGTGCGTTCTAAGTTCGTTACGAAAGGAGCATCGTGTTCACTGCGCTCAGGAACCGTATTCGGCAGGGGGTCCTGCTCGGGTGCGTATCGGGAGCGGCTCTACTGATTCCCGTTTTCGGCCAGGCGTCTGCCGCCACCTACCCGGGCGGAGGCAGCACGTTTACCGGAAGCGCGGAAGGATGGAAAGTCGCGTCCTCTCCAGAGAAAAGCTGTAAAGCACTGGGTCTGCTGGAAATTCTCTGCACCAACGCCGGGGAATACGACAGCACGATCGGGGTCCCCGCGGGTTCTTACGAGGTGAAAACCAACGTCACCTTGAACCTGCTGGGCCTGTTCCAAGGGGACCTCACCGCTGAATCGCCGACGTTCACGGCGGTCGGCAGCGGGGCCGGCACGCTCTCGCTCGCCAGGGCCTTCTCCCCGGGCCTGCTGCTGAACCTCGGCCCGAAATTCACCTACACCGCAAACCTGGTCGACAAAACCACCAACACGAAACAGAAAGCGATCACCGAGACGGTCGAAGGCGAAGTGCCGTTCGCCGCAAAAACGGGCGCTGTCTCGCTGACCGCGGGGCATAGCTACGCGGTCCAGATCGAAACGACGACCTCCTCGACGCTGGCCGCGGTCGGCCTGCTCGGCGAAGCGGTCGGTCATTTCGACAACGTGTCAGTCACCGGTCCCGACGCCCCCTCGAACCCCGGCGGCAACGACGGGGCGAACGGTGGCAA
>Ga0070665_100000391_pt1 | contig 64820 bp, 59 predicted proteins | sample KBSS13metaG_FD_65862 | JGI IMG/M metagenome (GOLD analysis project Ga0070665, IMG submission 65862) | Switchgrass rhizosphere microbial communities from Kellogg Biological Station, Michigan, USA - KBS S1-3 metaG | ecosystem: Host-associated > Plants > Roots > Rhizosphere > Soil ... | reverse complement strand
TTGGCGAGCAGATTTACGTTGAGAATGGTGATGCCCTGTACGCTGGCGACTTTGTTGAGATTGAAATCGTTGGTGACGATCTTGGCTTGGAGGCGCAGAGCGAGTTCGACGAGTTTGTGATCCACTTCGCCGGTTTGGCCGGGAATGTCTTCGATGATGCGGACTTCGTGCGATGGCAGTTTCTGGATGCGCTGAAGAACTTCGAGACCGCGGCGGCCGCGCTGACGGCGCAGGCTATCGGGCGAATCGGCGATGGTCTGCAGTTCGTGCAAAACAAAACGAGGGACCAGCAAAGGCCCATCGAGGAAATGGGCTTCGCAGATGTCGGCGATGCGGCCGTCGATGAGGACGCTGGTGTCGAGGAGTTTGCCATCAGAGTGAGCAGAAGGAGAATTGCGGCGCCCCCCCAACAAGGCGTTGATTGAACTAGAATTCAGCGAACCGAACTTGCGCGCGCCGAGCATGACTCCTGCATAACCGAAACAAAGCAAAGCAGCGTATTCGAAAAAGGACTTGGTGGGCTCAGGTTCAGCGGTCCGGGCGATTACGGCACTGACCAGCAGAGCCGCAAGAGCGCCGAGAATGCCGCCGACGGTGCCGCCGAGCAGACCGGATGGCGAGGAGCGCTTCAGAAAGTGCTCTGCCAAGAAGATGACGAAGCTGAGAAGAAGGCCGGCGGAAACGGCGGACCATCCATGAAGACCAAAAGGCGAGAGGCTGGCGGCAATTGCGATCGCAATTCCCGCGAGGCAACATCGAAAAAGCCAAGCGTTCCAGTCGCGGGAGGGATGCGAACTGAGGGCAAGGTTGTGCGAGAACCGGGCGTCTGGGGATGAGTTAGAGGATTGCGATCCTTGAGTCTCAGGCAACGTGCAGCTCCTGTTTAGCGCCGGGTTTTGCGATTACGACCTGTCGATCGAAGGAGATGGTTAGCAAATCCTTGAAACTGCCGCTTCGGAACTGCGCGTCACCTTACTAATGATGCTGCCTTGCAAAATCGGTACCGCGGTCCGCCGCAGGTCCAAGCGAATCCACAGCTTGACGTGCCCCTTTCTGTATATACGCCTGACCGAAGGGATGGTCAATATACCGGAGAGATAAGGGCTGGAGGAACGATCAGGCTCTGTAAATGCGAGGGACGCGGGCGCTGACGGCGCAGAGAAGGTCGGAGGTAACCGTGCCGATGCTGCGGGCGACGAGGTTGGCCGCGAGCAGGTTGCCGTTGCCGTCAGGGCCGTAGATGGTGGCGATGTCGCCGAGGGCGACGTTGGGGACGTCGGTGACGTCGGCCATGGTGACGTCCATAGAGATGATACCGACGATGGGAGCGAGAACGCCGTTGACGAGAACGTTGCCCTTGTTGCCGAGAGAACGATGTAGGCCGTCACCATAACCGGCGGCGAGGACGGCAATTTTGGAAGGACGTTCGGTGACAAATGCGGCGTCATAGCCGACGCCTTCGCCCGCGGGAACATTGCGGATACTGATGATGCGTGTGCGGAGGCTCATTGCCGGACGAAGCGGAAGCTGCTTTTCAGCTTCGGCGCGACGCTCGATGGGATCGTAGCCGGGATGGTAGCCGTAGAGAATCGCGCCCGGGCGAACCATGTCGGCCCAGGTTTCGGGACGCGAGGCGATGGCGGCACTGTTGGCAAGGTGTATGAGGCCGGGATCAATTCCTAATATGCGGAGACGCGCGACGGCGCTATGAAAGCTTTCTTCCTGCTCACACGTTTGTGAAGCGACTGGGCCTGCGAAGACTTCGGAAGAGGCGAAGTGGGTGAAAACGCCTTCGAGTTTCAGATATTTGGATTTTTCGTACTGGCGGGCGAAGCAGTCGATGTCTTTTGGCGCGATGCCAAGCCGGTTCATGCCGGTATCAATTTTCAGATGAATGCCGACAGAGCGTTTGCCGAGTTTACGGCGGGCCGCGGCGGATTCTAACGCGGCCAATTGTTCGCAGCGAATAACGGCGGGCGTGATTTTGTTTCTGAGGAGCTGATCCTCTTCGCCGGGCCAGAAACTGGTGAGGGCGAGGATGGGTTTGCGGACGCCGGCTTTGCGGACGGCTTCGCCTTCGGCGGCACTGGTAACCCCGAACCAATCGGAGCCGGCTTTTTCGAGAGCCTTGGCTACGTGTGGGCCGCCGTGACCGTAGCCGTTGCCTTTGACGATGGAGAGAACTTTCCGTGGCGTAGAACGCCTTTCGTCCTTGGGATTGACGAAATCGCGGATCGCGTGAAGGTTATGCGTGAGCGCGGAGAGAGAGACTTCGGCCCAAACAGGTCGGCCGGTTACTGATTGAGTTTTTGCGGCAGCGGACTTTTTTGCGGACATGCGGCTTTTCCTGAGATTGGCCCGTGAAATCGGCGAAATTCTATTTTACGGCATTCGCCTGCGCGCGCCCGAATTGCGGGATGCGAGCGGCGAGAAAGACAACAGTGGCGGTGCACGGACTGTGCCAGTGGCGGCGCACGTCACGCATTGAAAACAAAGAATTTAAGAAACGGGACAGTCGGCCGGTTGTGTCCAGCGTGACGCAAGAGCGCCGAATCTACACACATACGAATTTGCGATTACGACGGTATGAAAGAAAGGCAAAGCGGTGTCAAGCCGCTGCACTCCAAAGCAGCGGCATAAAGCCCCTGCTACACGGACACGGATCACATGTCGTCGGGGGCAAATTGAGAGAAGGCGTCGGGAGCCGCTTCTTCAAAGCGCGTGAGGCGGCTGCGGAAGACGAAACGGACTTTGTCGGTGGGGCCGTTCCGCTGCTTGGCGACCTGGATTTCGGCTTGGTCGCGTTCTTCAGGAGAAGCGTCGAGTTTCGACCAATGCGGGCGATAGATAAACATGACGACGTCGGCGTCCTGCTCGATAGCACCTGATTCTCGGAGATCAGAAAGTTGTGGACCGCGCTCTTCGCGTTCGGGGGCGCGAGTGAGCTGGCTAAGGACGAGGACCGGAATCTGCAATTCCTTGGCGAGGCCCTTGAGGCCGCGGGAGATGCTGGCGACTTCTTCCTGTCGTGAATTGAAGCGACCACGAGCGGTGATGAGCTGGAGATAATCCACCACGAGAAGCGAGAGGCCTTTGTCGCGTTTGAGGCGGCGAGCTTTCGCGCCGATTTCGAGAACGCTGGTCGAGCCCGCGTCGTCGATCCAAAGTGGCGCAGAGGAGATCTGGCCGAGGGCTTCGGTCATGCGGCGCCAGTCTTCGCGGCTGAGGTGGCCGGTGCGGAACTTGTGCGCGTCGATCTGAGCGACGGAGGCGACGAGACGTTGCAGGAGAGATTCCTTGGACATTTCCAAGCTGAAGAAAGCGACCGGTTGCTGGGCACGAATGGAGATGTTTTCGGCGAGGTTGAGAGCAAGAGCGGTTTTTCCCTGCGAAGGGCGGGCGGCGAGGATGAGGAGTTCGGAGTTCTGAAGGCCGGAGAGGAGTTTGTCGAGTTCCAAGTAGCCGGTGGAGACGCCGGTGATGCTTTTGCCTTCGCGGAAGATCTTTTCTAGGCGCTCGAAATTGTCGCGGACGATGTCCTTGACGGGGATGAGACCGACTTTGATGCGGTCTTCGGCGATGGCGAAGATGGAAGATTCGGCGCCGTCGAGGATAGCGTCGGCGCCGTCTTCGCCTTCGAGTGCGCGCTGTTGGATGTTGTGTGTGGCGTGGATCAGGTTGCGGAGCAGCGCCTTTTCGCGGACGATGCGCGCGTAATGCTCGACATTGCTGACGCGCGGCATGCCGTCGGCGAGCGAAGCGAGATACGGAGCGCCGCCGGAGGATTCGAGTTCGCCGGTGCGATGCAGCGATTCGGTCAGGGTGACGAGGTCGATGGCCTGCTGGCTTTCACCGAGGGCGATCATCTGATTGAAAACACGGCGATGCTGTTCGAGAAAGAAATCTTCGGGCTTGAGGTTTTCGACGGCGGCGTTAAGAGCGTGATTATCGAGCAAAATGGCGCCGAGGATGGAGCGTTCGGCGTCGAGGTTTTGCGGGAGCGGGCGTTCGAGAGTAGGGGCGGCGGCCATTTGGGGACGTTTAATAGTTCGCTTTTTATTCGCTTTGAGTTATAGCACTACGCCTCGCGGCGCGCAAGCAGGGTCGGCGTCGCTGGACACCTTCCGCAAAAAATTTTGGCTGGCTTGCAGTCCGAAGGTTGCGTGCATTGTGAGTGCGAACGTGAGATGCGTCAACGGGAGTACTGTGCAAAATTTTGCACGACGGTGCAAAACGTTGAAAAACTTTTTTGCGCGAGCGCTTGTGGCATGATAGGCGCGAAAAATTTCTGGACTTGCGGAGAGATCATGAAGAAAAACTATTCTTTCAAGGGCTGGACGAGGCGAGACGTGATGCTCTTTCGTTTTCTGCTAGCCGTGATTGCCGCGGCTCTTCCGGCAAATGTGCTCGCGCAGACTGCAGCGCAACCCGTGGCTGCCGCAAAGGCCGAAGAATACACCGCTGCGAAAAATCATGCGCGCGAAGTGGCGAAAGAATGGCTGGCACGAGGAATTCCCGGCGTGACACTGGCGGTGGCCGTGGATGGAAAGATCGTTTACGCGGAAGGATTTGGCTACGCGGATGTGGAGCAACGTGTGCCAGTGTGGCCGACGACGAAGTTCCGTATTGCGAGCGATTCGAAGCCGCTGACGGCGGCAGGACTGATGCTGCTAGTGGAGCAAGGAAAAATCGATCTTGACGCTCCGGTGCGGAAATATGTGCCGTCCTTTCCGGACAAAAGTGGGGGCGCAAAGATCACGCCGCGGCTGCTGGCCGGCCACCTTGCGGGCATTCGCCACTATAAGGATGACGAGTTTCAGATTTCGCGGCACTACGATTCGGTGGTGGAAGGGCTGAAGATTTTTGCGGACGATCCGCTGGTGTCACCGCCCGGAAAGGAATTTCACTACTCGAGCTACGGCTTTAACTTGTTGAGCGCGACGATGGAATCAGCCGCTGGCGAAAATTTTCTTTCCTACATGCACTCGCATGTTTTTGTGCCGCTGGGCTTGCGGCATACGATGGCCGACCAGTCCGCAGAGATTATTGATCAACGCGCGCGGCCTTATCGCAAGACGGACGACGGGGTACTGAGAAATGCGCCCTACGTGGACAACAGCTATAAGTGGGCCGGCGGTGGATTTTTGTCGACGGCAGAGGACCTGGCCGTTTTTGGTTCGGCTTTGCTGCGGCCGGGATTCTTGAAACCGGAATCCCTGAAGCTGCTTTTCACTTCGCAGAAGACCACCGACGGCAAGGAAACGGGATACGGTATCGGATGGTTTGTAGGGGAATCGAAGTCGGGACAAAAGGTCTATGCGCACGATGGCGGAGCCGTGGGTGGAAGCTCGCGGCTGCTGCTTTATCCGGACGCGCACATGGTTGTGGCGATGATCTGCAATTTTGAGGGTGGATGGAAGGCGGACGAGGTGGAATCGGTCGGCGAGGCGTTCGAAACGAAATAAAGAAAGGGCGCAGTTGATCTGCGCCCTTTAGGAAGCTTCGAACGAAAAACTCCGGACGGCCGCTTACTCTTCTTTGCCGACAGTGACTTTGACCGACGCGGTCACGTCTCGGAAGACCTTGATGGTGACGTCGCGTTCGCCGATGACCTTGATAGGTTCGGAGAGCTGGACCTGGCGCTTGTCGATCTTGAAGCCCTGGGCTTCGAGGCCTTCAGCAATGTCGGCAGTGGTGACGGAGCCGAACATTTGATCGTTTTCGCCGGTCTTGCGGGCGAACGTAAGCGCAACGCCGTTGAGGAGCTGAGCCTGCTTTTGCGCGGCTTCCAGTTCGGTGGCGGTCTTCTTGGAAAGCGCAGTACGAATGCGCTCGAGCGCCTTCATGTTGCCGGAGGTCGCTTCGATACCCAGCTTGCGCGGCAGAAGAAAATTGCGCGCGTAGCCCGGCTTGACGGTGACCACATCGCCGCGGTGGCCGAGCTTTTCGACGTCTTCCTGAAGAATGATTTGCATGATCGTAATCCTTCTCAATTCAGAATCTGTTCTTACGGCACATCGCCGGGCTAGAGCCCGGCGCTACAAAATGGCACTGACTAGAGCCCGTGCCACTGGAACCCAATGAACGAAACCCAATAAGCGAACCTTAGGCGTGCGGCTGCGGCTTCTGCGCTTCGATGGCGCGTGGAGCGGAACTGCCCGCAGCGCTGCCGGCAAAAGGCAGCAACGCGATGTTGCGCGCCCGCTTGATGGCCACGCCGAGCCAGCGCTGATGACGAGCGCAGACGCCGGTCATACGGCGCGGCAGAATCTTGCCGCGTTCCTGCACGAACTGCGAAAGAATGTCGGCGCGCTTGTAATCGATCAGATCCATCTTCTCGACACAGAACTTGCAGACTTTCTTCTTGCGGAAAAACTGGCGCTTGCCGCGGGGACGTCCGCCAGGGCCACCTGGACCACCTTCGCGCCGGCCACCGCCAGGACCGCCTTCACGGCGAGGACCAGCGGAATGGCCGCCTTCGTGGCGCGGCGCCTGTTGCGGGGCCGAAGCCTGCGGAGCGGACGGCTGCGATGCCGGTGCCGCGGGAGGTGCTTGATTTTGTTCGTCTGCCATAACGTTTACCCTTTTCCATGCCAGGGTTGGTAGGACAACCCTGGAACCCTTTCTTTCTGAAACTGTCCACGGCTAGCCGGCGATGCCGGGTCGCCTAGATTTCGTAATATGACCGCAGCGGGAAATTAGCTCGCGGCTGCTTGCTGCTCGGTCGCCTGCGTCGGAGAAGGCGCAGGGCGCTTCGGACGGCGCGCGGCGCGCTTTTCGCGAATGCCGGAAAGCTTCTTCTGGCGCTTGATGTCTTCGTCGAGACGGATGGTCAGATACTTAATGACCGAGTCCTGCACGCGGAGACGGCGTTCAATTTCGTGAATCAGTTCGCCGTGATTGGTGCGAATCTGGAAATAGACATAGATGCCTTCGCGGTGCTTTGCAACGCGATAGGCGAGCTTGCGCGTGCCCCAGTGCTCGGTCTTTTCGATCTTGCCGCCTTTTTCCGAGCAGGCAACTTCAACGGCATGCTCCGCTTTCTTGATTTCCTCTTCCGGCGTTGCCGGACGAACGATAAAAATCAGGTCGTACAGACGATCTTCCATGTTTCCTCGTTTCTTCCAACGGCGGAGTTACCCACCGTCACAACCAAAACCTGCCGGGCTAAAGCCCGGCTCTACAAAACCCTTCACGTCGCGGCGTCTTCGCCCTGCTGGCGTTCGCGCCGGTTGTACTTCGTCATCGCTGGTTCGATCCCCTTCGTCAGAAGAAGTTCGACGGCGTCGCCTGCGTCGCCAATCATCTCGGCGGCGATTTCGAGTTCCGCCTTCTTCATCGGCCGCAGGACGTATTCCTTACGGCTCGACAGCGGATGATCAGGTCCACAACCGAGCCGAAGCCTGGCGAACGCCAGCGTGCCCAACGAACTGATGAGCGACTTGGCGCCGTTGTGGCTGCCGGCGCTACCCTCGGCGTGGATGCGAATCGCGCCCCAAGGGAGCTGCGCCTCGTCCCACATCGCGAGCAAATCTTCCGGGCCCAACTCGTACTTCTCGAGCAGATCGCGAACCGAAATGCCGCTCAAATTCATATAGGTTTGCGGCTTGGCGAGGATGACTTCTTCTCCCGCCACTTTGCCCAAACCCACTAAAGCCTTGCCTTCCGGCCGCTCGACGCGAATGCCGCCACGCTTGGCCAATTCATCCACCGCGAGAAACCCGAGGTTATGCGGCGTCCATTCGTATTCCGGGCCAGGATTGCCAAGGCCGACAATGAGCCGCATACGCCTCTTTCGAACACAACGGCCACACATGCGCAGGCAAGATTGTCTGCGCTACAAAATCTATTTCTTCTTCTCCTGCTTCTCCTGCTTCTCGCCGCCAGCTTCGGCGCCTTCTTCGCCTTCGACTTCCTTCTTGCCCTTCTTGATGACTTCGGGCTCGGCGGGAGCTGCGCCTTCCGCTGCGACCTCGGCCGGCTTCTCTTCTTCGGCCTTGAGGGCAACGACGTGAGCGATGACTCGCTCGGGCTCGGTCACGAGCTTCATCTTGTTCTGATCAATCTGGATGTCGCTGACGCGGAGTTGCATGCCGATCATCAGGCTGCTGACGTCGAGACGGAACTCAGTCGGAATTTCGCCGGGCAAGCATTCGATTTCAATTTCGCGCGTGACGGTTTCAAAGATACCGCCCTGCTGCTTTACGCCTGCGGCTTCACCGAAGGTGTGCACAGGAACCTTGACGCGCATGCGAACGTCCATCGCGACGCGCAAGAGATCCACGTGAAGCAAGTTGCCGGTGACCGGATCAACTTGCCAATCTTTCACGATGGCGGGCTGCTCTTTGCCGGAAATCGCGACCTGGAACAAAGTGTTGTGTCCAGTGGCGGAGCGGAGAATTTGGCCCACCTGCTTGGCGTTCACGCTCAGCGTAAGCGCATCGCCCTTGGCGCCATAGAGAACGGCGGGAACCTTGCCGGTGACGCGCAAGCGGCGCGCCTCATTTTTGCCACGCGAATCGCGCGGCGCTGCTTCGACTACGATCTTATCTGCCATGACCTTCTTTTCCTTCCTACAAACTTTTCTGAATGCTGCAAAACTTCCCGCCCTCTAGAGAGGGCGGCTACACGCAAAACTCAAATGAACAGTTCGCTGATCGAGGTTTCCTCGTGAATCGAGCGAATACCGCGTGCCAACAGGTCCGCCACACTAAGCACACGGATCTTGTTGATAGCGCGGGCTGCATCGCTCAGCGGAACCGAATCGGTGGCGACGACTTCCTTGATGGGCGATTTGGCAATGCGCTCAATCGCCGGACCGGAAAGCACGGCATGCGTGCACGCTGCGTACACCTGCGTGGCACCCTCGCGCAGCAAAGCGTCCGCGGTTTTGACGAGCGTTCCCGCCGTGTCAATGATGTCGTCGATGATCAGCGCGCTACGTCCCCTCACATCGCCGATCAGGTGCATCACTTCGCTGACGTCGATATCAATGCGGCGCTTATCGACGATCGCGAGGGGCGCGTCCAGTTTCTTAGCAAAAAATCGGGCCCGCTCCACGCCACCTGCATCCGGCGACACCACCGTGACGTTCGGGAGATTCAGATGGCGGAAATACTCGACGAGCACGGGCGAGCCGAACAAGTGATCGACTGGAACATCGAAATAGCCCTGAATCTGCGGTGCATGCAAATCAAGCGTCAAAGCGCGAGTCGCACCCGCAGTCTCGAGCAGGTCGGCAACAAGCTTCGCGGAGATTGGAACGCGCGGCTTGTCTTTGCGATCCTGCCGCGCGTAGCAGTAATACGGCAGCACGGCGGTGATACGCCATGCCGAAGCGCGCTTGAACGCATCAATCATCAGCAAAAGCTCAAGCAGGTGGTTGTCCACAGGATAGTGGCAGGGCTGCACGACGAAAACGTCGGCGCCGCGCACGTTTTCCAATATCTGAAAATAAATCTCGCCATCGCTGAAGCGGCCCAGCATGGCCTTGCCCAAAGGCACATCCAGGTTCTTGCAGATGGCTTCGGCAAGAGCCGGATTGGCGGTCCCTGTAAAAATTTTGAAGCGCTCGTCGTTCAAGACGCGGTCTCCACCGTGCAGAGTGTGCAATCTGTTTGCGAACTCGGCCCAGAGTCAAAGTAATTGGCGCCAGGGAATGCAGAGTGAGGACGCTGAGGATTAATCGCGAGGCGCACTGAAAGCAGTGCGGCTTTGGATCAGACGGCGATAGGAATCGCGCGAGATGGTCTCGCAAACAAAAGTCTGATCGAGCGGAAACCCAACAGCGGCTCGGCGCGCCTTAGCTGGGCTCGGGAAAACTCCAAACACCGCCGAACCGCTACCCGCCAGCAAGGCTTCTGACGCTCCGTTTTGAAGCAATTCCCGCTTGATTTCAGCCAGACGGGGGTGCTGCTGGAAGACCGCTTCTTCGAAATCGTTGAGAAGAGGACCGCCCTGCAGGCTCCAGGCAAGAGCACAGAACCCGTAAAGTTTAGGGTTTCCAGCAGAGTTTGTCAATTGCGGAGCGCTCAGCCAGCGATAGGCGTCGGGAGTTGGGACATGAATTGAATGGGGCGAAACAACAAGGAGATGTCGTTTTGGGATGTCTGGGAGCGGGTAGATTTCATCCCCTTTGCCGATACCGAGGGCGCGGCCGCCTTCCAGGAAGAAAGGGACGTCGGCACCGAGGCTTGCGGCAATGGTGAAAAGGCGTTCGCGAGGCAGCTGCTTTTTTGCCAAGCGCAAGTAGCCGATCAGCGCAGCGGCCGCATCGCTCGAACCACCACCCATGCCGCGTCCGGCGGGGATGGTTTTGCGCAGCTCGATGGCGACACCCATCGCGATACCGAGTTCGCGCCGCACGGCGTCCACTGCTCGATAGACCAAGTTTTCCTCGATAGGTTCTGCGGAAAGCGATGAATTGCCGACAACGCGAAGTTCAATTCCCGGTTTGCGCGTGGACTTGAAGCGAAGTTCGTCTTTCAGCGAAATCGTCTGAAAGATGGTGCGAAGTTCGTGAAAGTTGTCGGGACGTTTGCCAAGTACTTCAAGACGCAGGTTGATTTTGGCGAAGGCTGGGGCGCGGACTTCCGGCATATTCAGGCTTACGGCTTTTCGTTTTCGAGAGACGATTTCTGCGCAACGCGATGTTTGGACTGGCTGACTTTCTTTTCCACTTCAGCCACCTTTTCCGGCTCGACGTCGGCGGGAAGAACGCGCTTCCATTCGGCCAACGATTTTTCCCATTCCGCAAAAGCCTGTTCGGGCCGGCCTGACTTCGCGTAAACATCTCCCAAGTGCGAGTGAATGGTCGGGTCGTGGGCATCGCGTTCCAAGGCCTTGCGAAGAGTGGCCTCAGCATCGGACAGCTTGTTCTGTTTGTAGTAGATCCAGCCAAGGCTGTCGAGATATGCGCCGTTGTACGGATCTTCGGCCAAGGCGCGCTTGACCAAGGACTGTGCCTCGTCGAGGCGAATGCCGAGATCGCCCAGCATGTAGCCGTAGTAATTGAGCACCGCCGCACTCTTCGGATTTACATCGAGCGCTTTCTTGAATTCGACTTCGGCTTTGTCGAAAACTTTCTGGCGTTCGTAAATGGCGCCAAGCAGGAACCACACCATCTCGTTGTCGCGAAGCGTACCGGGAATTGCTTCCGCCGTACGAGCGACCTGCTCCGCTTCTTTATAGCGGCGAGCGCGTTCGTAGATCTGTGCGATATTCAGATTGGTATCGCGATCGGCGGCCGTACCGTTCAACTGCGAGCGCAACAACTTGACGGCTTCGTCGGTCTGATTTGCCTCGCCGAGCAAAAGCGCATAGTTCGATTTGATCTCCGGATCCTTTGGATATTTCGCCAGTGCTTCTTTGCCGGTCTGCATGGCCTTCGGGAGATCCTTGGCCGTGCGGTAGACGTCCATCGTCAGCAGGCGCGCGCGACGGTCCTCGTCATCGCCAAGGTGGCCCAGCTCTTCGTAGGTATTGATTGCCGCCGCATAATTCTGGGTGTCGCGATAGAGCTGGCCGAGCTGTTGATATAAAACGCCGAGGAAACGCCGGCGGGACGGCATCGAAGCTGACTGGCCTTTGACTTGAGTCACCGCTTCGGAAAGAACGCGAATGGCGTCCTCAAAGCGGCCCTGCGATTGATACAACATGGCCTCGTTATAGATAACGTCAAGGCTGCCCGGCGAATATTGGCGCGCTTTGACCAGCGCGTCTTCCGCTTTGTCCATCTGGTGCAGTTCGCGATAAATCTGGCCGAGGCGGAGGTAGACGTCCGGATCGTCGGGCATCAAATCGGATAACCGCTGATAGACCTTCAAAGCTTCGTCGTATTTTTCTTCGGACAGTAGAGTCTGGCCGAGTCCGCGTTGATGGCTGGGCTCGCTCGGTTCGAGATCGGCAGCTCGGCGATAAGCATCTTCCGCTTTTGCCAAGTCCTTCGTCTGCGTGTAGGCATCGCCAAGCAGATCCAACAATGTTGGCGACGATGATTTGGCGGTAACACCTTCGAGTAGTGCGATGGCTTCACTGGATTTGCCTTGATCCAGCAGCAATTGCGTCAACTGCTCGAGTCCTGCTTCATTTTCAGCATCATTCTTTAAGATGCCGCGCAGAACTTCTTCCGCCTTTTCGTGCTGGTTTTGCAGGCGGTACAGGCGCGCCAGCCAAAGAGCGGATTCCACATCGTTCGGATCCAGACGGACGACTTCCTTAAATTGTTCCACCGCGCGATTAACGGTTTCGGACTGCCCGGTGGCTTCGCCTGGGTTGCCGAGGCTACGAAGATAAATATGACCGAGCAAGCGGCGGGTTTGCGCGTCGTTCGGATTGCGCTTGAGCAATGCCTGGGCCTCGACCTCGGCCTCGTGAACGCGCTGAGCTTTCCAATACATTTCTGCCAGGCGTTCGCCAATGACCGGCGATTTGGGGTCGAGCGCGTAGGCCTTCTTGTAAAACTCGATGGCCTGCGTCGCGTACTCGCTACGGCTGGTCGCCTCATACTGCTGTTCGGCGATGTGGCCCATGGTGTAGGCGAAATACGCCTCGGCCCGGCTGCTAGTGGCAGAGGCAGGGGGCTCTTGCGGCGCCATTTCGGTTTTGGCGGGGACCTGAGAATTGGCTGCGGGCGCCGGATTCTGGGCGTAAGCGGAGGCCGATACGATTAGGGTGCTGAATAGAAAGGTGTTCGTTTTTGAAAAGTTCATGTTTGCCCTGGAAATCTCAGTATCCCATGCGCCGCAAAGGGCGGCAAAACGAAATCTCCGCCGTTTTCCAGAGCCAGAGTGGAAGGGCGAGTACAGTAGGATGCGTCGAATTGGCCGAACGTTCCCCTGAAAAATGTAAGTTGGCTGGAGCGGAAAAGCTGCTTGACACTGTTTCCATATTTCTGCAATTATCGAAATATGAGAAAAGCCGACCCGCTCCTCGTCGCGCGTTCCGCCGACCGCTTTGCCGCTCTAGGCGCCGAGCCTCGACTCGAAATTGTGCGCCTTCTGCTCTCCGCTCATCCGACGGGCATGATTGCCGGTGAAGTACAGGAAGAATTGGAAATTCCGGCGTCCACTCTTTCCCATCATCTGGAAAAGCTGAAACAGGTTGGCTTGGTGAACGCGCGCCGCGCAGGAACCTTCCTTTGGTATTCGGCAAACACCGATGCTCTGCGAGAGGTTCTTGGTTTTCTGTACGAAGAGTGCTGCACACGCAGCCGGGCCGTGGCGCCCGAGTCTTTTGTCCAGATTTCACGATAGTTCCGGTTCGGTGTGTTCAGGAGGATCGCGATGAGCGAGCAAAATTTGCAAGAAGTGGTGAAGCAGAAATATGGTGCGGCTGCCAAGCAGGCTGCGGCAGGTGGAGTCGCTACATGCGGTGGCGGAGCCGACCTTTCGTGCTGCGATCCCATTACCAAGGACCTTTACGACGGGGCGCAAATCGCGGCTGTGCCCGAAAAAGCTGTAGCGGCGTCGCTAGGTTGCGGAAATCCGACCGCGCTGGCGCAACTCCAACCGGGCGAGACGGTTCTCGACCTGGGCTCAGGCGGTGGAATTGACGTTCTGCTTTCCGCGAAACGCGTAGGCCCGACCGGCAAAGCCTATGGTCTGGACATGACCGACGAAATGCTGGCGCTGGCCCGAGAGAATAAGCAGAAGTCTGGCCTCACCAATGTCGAATTTCTGAAGGGCGCCATCGAGAACATCCCGCTGCCCGACAATTCCGTGGACGTCATCATCTCCAATTGCGTCATCAATCTTTCCGGCGACAAAGACCGCGTGGTTCGCGAAGCATTCCGCGTGCTGAAGCCGGGCGGGCGATTTGCCGTATCTGATGTCGTGGTGCGTGGCGAGGTTCCCACGGAAATTCGCAAGAGCATGGAACTGTGGGTCGGCTGCATTGCGGGGGCGCTGGAAGAATACGAATATCGCGACAAACTTTTCCGCGCCGGCTTCGAATCTATCGACATTGCAGCGACTCGCGTCTACAAGAGCGAGGAAGCACACGACTTTTTGGTTTCGGCTGGCCTGGATCCGGTAAAGGTTGGTCCGCAAATCGACGGTAAATTTATTAGCGCTTTTGTCCGCGCCGTAAAGCCAGCGGGAAGGGGCCTTGTCGTAGGCCCCTCCTGTCGGAGTTGAGGATCACGACATGAAGGAAGCTAGGAAAAAGCAAAATCGCAGGAAAGCAAAGCGAGACAAGCCGCTGATGGCGAAGATCATCTCAACGAAGGTTATCAACTCAAGCGAGCACACTGCGCCAGCAGGAGCCTGCGAGTGCCCGCCAGGATGTGTCGACCTTCCCTGCTGCAGCCGGGAACCATAATGAACACAAATTACAACGTGCTCTTTCTTTGTACGGGCAATTCCGCGCGCTCCATCATGGCCGAGGCCATCCTCAACCAGAAGGGACGTCCGACGTTCACGGCGTACAGCGCTGGAAGCCATCCGGGCGGCCAGGTAAATCCTTACGCGATCCGCCAGCTTGAGTTGGCTAAGTTGCCGAGCGCGGGCCTGCGGAGCAAGAGCTGGGATGAATTCGCAACGCAGACCGCGCCGAAAATGAATTTCGTGTTCACCGTCTGTGACAACGCCGCCAATGAAGTCTGTCCGCTCTGGCCAGGACAACCAATGACCGCACACTGGGGCGTGGCCGACCCTGCCGCCGTGGCTGGCACGCCTCACAAAATCGAACGCGCGTTCCGTGACGCGTTCGCGGTGTTGGAACGCCGAATCAGCCTCTTTCTCAGTCTGCCGCTGGCGAGCCTCGATGCGTTGGCAATCAAGAGAAGAGTCATCGAGATTGGGCGGCAATGATCCCGACTTTGAGCCGTCGCTTGGCCGCGGAATTTTTGGGCACAGCAGGTTTGCTGATGGCGGTTGTCGGGTCCGGCATTATGGGCGAGCGTCTCTCGGGCGGAAACCCCGCGCTGGCGCTTCTGGCTAATTCCGTGGCGACGGGCGCGGCGCTGGTCGCCCTCATTCTTACCTTCGGAGCAATCTCCGGCGCTCATTTCAACCCTGCGGTGACGTTCAGTGCTGCGCTGCAGAAGAGCTTCTCGTGGCGTGTGGTGCCCTTGTATGTGGTCAGCCAAATTGCTGGCGCCTTCGTGGGAGTCATTGCAGCGCACATGATGTTCGGTCTCCAGGTGTTCTCCTCTTCTCGGCACATTCGCAGCGGGGCCTCTCAGATTTTCAGCGAGGGAATTGCTACGTTGGGATTGCTTCTCGTCATTGCGCTGGTCAGTCGGGTGAGAACCGCGGCGACTCCTTACGCTGTCGCAGCTTATATCGTCGGAGCGTACTGGTTCACTTCTTCCACGTCGTTCGCGAACCCGGCTGTCACCGTTGCTCGATCGCTTACCGACACCTTCGCAGGAATCCGGCCCGCTGACGTCCCGGGATTCTTGCTCGGCGAACTGTCTGGAACGATCGTTGCAGTGCTGATAATTGCCTGGCTGCTGTCTGAAAAATCAGTGCAGAAAATGGCGCATACCGGTGAAGACCATGGCCACGCCGAGGCGGTCAGCGGCGGCGATGACGTCGTTGTCGCGGACTGAGCCGCCCGGCTGAATCACCGCTACAGCGCCGGCCTTTGCGGCTTCCTCGACTCCGTCAGGAAACGGGAAAAACGCATCGGACGCCACAATCGATCCCTGCAACGAAGACTGCGCCTTCAGTACGGCGATTTTAACGGAGTCTACGCGGCTCATCTGGCCGGCTCCAACCCCTAGCGTTGTGCCATCTTTCGCAAAGACAATGGCATTCGATTTGACGTGCTTTGCCACCTTCCATGCGAACTTCATTGTCGCTAGCTCGGATTCACTTGGAGCGCGCTTCGTAACCACTTTCAGCTCCGCGGGATTCAGCTCGCCGAGATCGAACTGTTGGATCAACATACCGCCAAGAACTTGTTTCAGCTGCAATTCGCGTTCGGGCTCCAACCCGCCTGAGGGCAACTCCAGCAATCGCAGATTTTTCTTTGCGGCCAGAATTTCCTTTGCCCGGGCATCAAATCCCGGAGCGGCGATGCATTCGACGAAAAGCTTCGCGACTTCTTCCGCCGTCGCCGCGTCCACTTCGCGATTGAACGCGAGCACACCGCCAAACGCGGAAACCGGATCGCACGCCAGCGCTTTCAGATACGCGTCGCGCAATGTCGGCTGCTCCGCGGTGCCGCAGGGGTTGTTGTGCTTGATGATGACCGCCGCCGGCTGCTGAAATTCCGCTGCGAGACTACGCGCCGACTCCAGGTCGACAAGATTGTTGTACGAAAGTTCCTTGCCTTGCAGTTGTTTCGCAGCCGCCAGTCCGCTCGGCGGTTTCCCCGCGAGGACATAGAGCGCTGCAGCCTGATGCGGATTTTCGCCATAGCGCAATGGCTGGAGCTTTTCCAGAGCGATGTTGACGCGCTGCGGCAATGTTTCTTTTGCGACCAGCGTCGCATGTCCAGCTTGGGCGGAAAGCCGCTCCAGTTCCGTGGTAATCATTCCGTCATAGCGCGAAGTCGCGGCGAACACCTTGCGCGCCAGCTCCAAGCGGGTGGGCAGCGAAGTCTCGCGCTTCGCTTCCAACTCAGCCGCCACGCGATCGTAGTCTGCTGGATCGGTCACGACCGTCACGCTTTCCCAATTCTTCGCGGCAGACCGCAGCATCGTGGGGCCGCCAATATCAATGTTCTCGATCAACTCTTCTGCCGCGAGCCCTGCCTTGGCCGCAGTCGCTTCGAACGGATAAAGATTCACAATGACCAGATCGATCGGCGCGATCCCGTGCTCTTGGGCTTGTTTCTGGTCCTCTGCAAGATTGCGTCGGAATAGCAGCCCACCGTGCACTTTGGGATGTAGTGTCTTCACGCGTCCACCCAGCATCTCCGGCCAGCCCGTAAACTCGGAAACGTCCTTCACCGCGACGCCCGAATCGCGCAGCAGCTTAGCGGTGCCGCCCGTAGAAAGGATCTCGATTTTCAGCGCCGCCAGCCGCTCGGCAAATTCGAGCACACCCGCCTTGTCGAAGACGCTGATCAGCGCGCGTTCCACCGCCATATCGTTCCCTCCATAGTGGGAAAACACTTCAGTGTAAGCGGAACGACGCGAATGGAAAAGGAGCGCGCTGTGGAAACCTCAGCGAGGAAGAGAGGTTTGATGAGTCACGGGAAAGCGAGAAGGATTAGGCTTTTACCAGCGCTTTGAGCTTTACCTGGCCGGCGACAGTCTCAACGACATACTCCACATCGGCGCTGGCGTTCTGCTTTTGCAACTCTTTCGTTTTCTTTCGCACAAACTCCGCGAAGCCGGCGTGGGACAACTTGTCGATTTTCTCTCCAGCGGATTTCTTCGCGTCAACGAATGCGCGGAACAGGCGATCCACTTTCTCGGTTTCCCGCTCCGGTTGCGTACAGGTAATTCGAAAAGTCGCAAGTTCGGCCACGGCTGTGGTTGCTTGAGCCTGTGCTGTTTCAGCTGCCTTCGCGCGCTCGGCCTCGATCGCCTTGGCCGCCGCGCCAAAATGCCGCTGTACGGTACCTTCCTCTTTCTGGCGGAGCTTCTTGCGGAAAATATCTTTATATTTCGCGTAGGTCTGGGTGAGGTTGTTGAAGCGGAACCGCTGGCCGATCTTCATGTCGCCCGAGCGTTCGCCGTACTTCTTGACGACTAGGTCGATGCGCCACTCGATTTCGTTGGGCGGACGCTTGCGCCCGCCGCCGAAATATTGATCGTATTCGATCTTCAGCTGGCGAATGTCGCGTTCGAGAGAGCCGAGTTCTTCGTCGATCGTAGCCATGGGGACTTGAGCTCGCTGCCTATCCTATGAGGCGTACGCGGATGCGTCAATGAATCCGCAGTCATAGGAAACGGATTGTGAACCGTACCAGTCCGATCGTAACCTGCCCGAAAGTACAGGCCGCGCGCAGGTTAGAAGCGAAGCTGCGTTGCGACGGTATCGCGGCTGTGCTCCAATACCCAAATGGAGCTCAGCGCCAAGCGCACTCTGGGAGCCGAGAGAACCGCGCTACTGCGGCAGATTCCGTCGGTGGATGAGCTGCTGCACCAGCCACGCCTGGCCAAGCTTGCCGCTCGTATTCCGCGCGAACTCCTGGTGGAGGTAGCCCGCGAAGTTCTGGCCGGCGTGCGCGACGAAATTACCGGGAATTCCGGTGTTTCGGTGATTCCCGTAATTCCCGCCGACTTGGAGGACGTGATCGCCCGCGAAGTCGAGCGGATTCTCGCGCGTACCTTGCAGCCGGTCATTAACGCCACCGGCGTGATTCTCCACACCAATCTTGGACGCGCTCCGCTAACGCCGGCTGTTCTCGAAGAATTTCGCCAGACAGCCATCCACTACTCCAATCTTGAATACGACCTGGAAACCGGCGAGCGCGGCAAGCGCGATGTTCACACTTCGGAATTGCTCGCTCGGCTCACTGGCGGTGAAGACGCCATCGTGGTCAACAACTGCGCGGCGGCGATTCTGCTGGTACTCGCGGCACTTGCGAAAAATGGCGAAGTGCTTGTCTCCCGCGGCGAGCTCATCGAAATCGGCGACGGGTTCCGCATCCCGGAAGTGATGGCGCAAAGCGGCGCAATTTTGCGGGAAGTCGGTACCACCAATCGTACCCGCATCACTGATTACGAGACCGCCATCAACGAGAAGACTCGTCTGCTACTTCGCGTTCATCCTTCGAACTTCCGAATGTCGGGTTTTACCGACAAGCCTTCTGTCGAAGAACTTGTCGAACTCAGCCAGCGAGCCAACATTCCGCTGGTGGAAGACCTCGGCTCGGGGTGTCTTATAGACCTTTCGCCCTGTGGCATTAATGAACCGACTGTCCGGCAAAGCGTCGAGGCTGGAGTTTCGCTGGTCACGTTCAGCGGTGACAAGCTGCTGGGCGGTCCGCAGGCAGGCATCATCGCCGGCAAAAAGGAATTCGTGCAGCGCGTTCGTCGGCACCCGCTTTTCCGAGCGCTTCGCGTGGACAAACTCATCATCGCGGCTCTGGAGGTCACCCTCGGTTCTTATCAGCGCGGCGCACTCGACGAAATTCCCGCCATCGCCATGATCCGTGCCACTCCGCAAGAAATTGAAGAGCGCAGCAGCAATTTCATTCGCGAACTGACTCGCTCACTCCCCATGGATGGCCTCGACATTGAAATCGTCGACGGCGAATCGCTGGCCGGCGGCGGATCGACTCCGGCGCAGTCCCTTCCTTCCAAAGTGATCCGGATCCGGAGTGAACGCCGCTCCCCGACTCAAATTGAGCAACGCTTGCGCCTTGGCGCCGCTACTTCCGTCGTGGCACGGATTGAGGACGATTCCGTCGTGTTTGACCTGCGCACCGTCTTCGCCGAACAGGAAACTGCCTTGGCCGACTCGCTAACGGCCGCCCTCCGGTGAAGCAACGAATGCTCGCTTTTCGAGTGCGCTCCGGCAAGCTTGCCCGAATCTCGAAACCGTTGCCAAGTTTGCGCCCCAACTGGGCGCTCATTCGCGTTCGCTTCGCTGGAATTTGCAACACCGATGTCGAAATCCTGCGCGGGTACCACGACTTCCGCCGCACGCCGGGGCATGAATTCGTCGGCGAAGTTGTTGAAGTCGCAGGCCTTCCCGCGCAAAGGAAACACTGGCTAGGCAAACGAGTCGTTGGCGAAATCAATATCGGCTGTCGCGCTCTCGGCATTCATCCTGTATGCAAATTTTGCCGCCGGGAACTCATACGTCACTGCGCCCGGCGTAGTGTTCTAGGAATCGTGAATCACGATGGCGCGTTCGCAGATTATCTGACACTCCCGCTGGAAAACCTTCACATCGTTCCGAACAGCATCACCGATGAACAGGCTGTGTTCGTCGAGCCTCTAGCTGCCGCTTGCGAAATTCTCGATCAGGTGGACGTAAAGAAATTTAGCGAAGCCGCCGTGCTCGGTGACGGCAAGCTCGCCCAGCTCATCGCGCGCGTCCTGCGTTCACAACTCCCACGCGTGGTGCTCTGCGGGAAGCACGCCAGGAAACTCGCACTCGCTCGTGCCGCAAGAATTGAAACAAAGAAAGTCCGCGGCGATACAACCGACCTTAAACGCGTGAAGGACACCTATTCGCTTTTGGTCGAAGCCACTGGTTCGCCAACTGGACTCGCCTTGGCTCAGCAGATGACCGAGCCCCGCGGCATCCTGCTGCTCAAATCAACTTTTCATGGCGCCGCGCCGGTCGAAACCTGGCCCACGGTCGTCAAAGAACTCACCATCATTGGCTCGCGCTGCGGTCCATTCGACAAAGCCATCGCTCTTCTGAGTTCCGGCAAAGTAGATCCGCGCCCACTTATCACACGCGTATTTCCGCTTGGCGAAGCTCCGTCCGCAATCCGCTTCGGCCAACAACCCGACGTCATGAAAGTTCTTTTAGCGAACGGCTGAGAACGACCGCTCATAGGCGGTTGATAGCGGATGCCACTCGCGCTGCGCCGAAGCCGTTATCAATATTCACCACACAAACATTCGAAGCGCAGGAGTTCAGCATGCCCAGCAAAGCGGCAACGCCTCCAAAACTCGCTCCGTAGCCTACGCTCGTCGGCACGGCGATCACCGGCGCCGCTACGAGCCCTCCAACGACGCTCGGCAGCGCCCCTTCCATCCCCGCCACACAAATAATGACCCGCGCGCCGTCCAGAACCCCGCGATTCTCCAGCAGTCGGTGAATTCCGGCCACGCCCACGTCATACAAATGCTCTGTGCGGTTCCCCATAATCCGCGCCGTAAGCAACGCCTCTTCCGCTACAGGAATGTCGCTTGTCCCCGCCGACACCACCAGAATCGTTCCCTTCCCAACAATTTCCTCATTCCGCGCAATCGTAATTACCCCGGACTGCGGGTGGAACTTCGCAGATCGCCCACCCTTTCCTGCGGCGCGCTTCACCGCCGCGAACACTTTAGCGTCGGCTCGCGTCACCAGAACATTGTGCCGCGTGCCCTTCTTCGCCAGCATCGCCCTTACGATGTCCGCCACCTGCTGCGGCGTCTTGCCTTTCGCGAACACCACTTCCGCAAAGCCTTGCCGCAACGAACGGTGGTGATCTACCTTCGCAAAGCCCAAATCTTCAAATGGCAGGTGCTTAAGCTGTTCGACGGCGTCAGGCGCGGCGACTTTTCCTGCTTCCACCGCTTGCAAAATTTTCAAAATTTCCTGTGAGTTCATCGTTTTCGCCGCTGCAAAATTCTATCACCGCCGGCTCCGCCTTGACTTGCCCCAGACCCGCTGCGAGACTGAATTATCCGCGACACAACATGTCCGAAGCCAATGCAAAGACCATTACCGTAGGTGTGACCGGCGCAAGCGGAGCCATCCTCGCGCAAAACATGCTAGCGCTGCTCGAAGGCGACTCTCGCGTTGCCAAAGTTCACCTGGTGATCACCGAAACCGGTCAGCGGATTTTCTCGGAAGAACTTACAATTCCCGCGGGCCCACCAAGTCAATTCCTCTCGCGCCTGCTAGGGCGCGCTTCGTCCAAAATCGAATTGCTTCCCAACAAAGACGTTGGAGCCTCGATCGCTTCCGGTAGCTATCCTGTCGATGCCATGGCTGTGATTCCTTGCTCCGTCGGCACGCTCGCCAAAATCGCCGCGGGCACATGCGACGATCTGGTCTCACGCTCGGCCGATGTAATGCTCAAAGAAAACCGCAAGCTCGTGCTTTGCGTACGAGACACTCCATTCAGCCGCATCCATTTGGAAAACATGTTGCGCGCGCAGAAAGCCGGAGCCGTCATCATGCCCGCGATTCCCGCTTTTTACCACGCGCCAAAAACCATCGACGACCTAGTTACGCAATACGTTTGCCGCGTCCTGGCGCAAATGGATCTGCCACAGCAAGAAATGTTCCGCTGGACCGGTTCCGCCTCCGCCGCGAAAGAAGCAAAAGCATGAGTGCCACAGCTGCGACTCACGGCCGCCTTCGCACAGTGCTCGAAATGATCAAATTCGAGCACTCCGTATTTGCCCTTCCGTTCGCGCTCACTGGCGCGTTACTCGCTGCGCGCTTCACGGCCAACGGCTGGCCCACCTGGCGTCAGCTGCTCTGGATCATCGTCGCTATGGTCGCGGCTCGTAGCGCTGCTATGACCATCAACCGTATCGCCGACCTCCGCTATGACAAAGAAAATCCGCGCACCGCGCGGCGTGCTCTCGCCACCGGAGCGCTTACGGTCAGCTTTGCCTGGATTTTCACGCTCTGCGCGATTGCCGCGTTTCTGGTCGCTGCCTGGCAGCTGAATCCCCTCGCGCTTAAGCTCGCGCCCGTCGCGCTCTTCGTCCTTTTCTTCTATTCCTTCACCAAACGTTTCACCAACTGGTCGCATCTTTTTCTTGGCCTTGCGCTGGGCATTTCTCCCGCAGCCGCTTGGATTGCCATCACCGGTTATCTCGATCTGCGGATGTTGATTCTTTGCGGTGCCGTGACGCTTTGGGTGGGCGGCTTCGATGTCCTCTACGCTTGCCAGGATGTGGATTTCGATCGTCGCGCCGGCCTTTTTTCGATTCCCAAACGATTCGGTATCGCCAGGGCGCTACTCATCGCTCGCTTCATGCACATCGGGGTCGTCACGCTCCTTTCCTGGCTCGCCGCAAGTTTCGGGCTCCCCTGGCCCGCTTGGCTTGGCATCGTCGTCGTCGCCGCTCTTCTCACCTATGAACATTCCCTTGTCAGAGCGAACGATCTGAGCAAGCTCGACGCTGCGTTTTTCACCTTGAACGGTTATATTAGTATTTCGTTTCTTTTCTTCTGGGGAGCAGCAACAGCTCTCTGGAAAGTCTGAAATCTTGAACTGTAGAGCCGGGTCTAGCTCGGCGCATTTGAGAAGCGACACTTGAGCGAACTCATTCTCACTGACCAACGCCTCCGGCCCATGGCCGACAAAGTCCTGTCAGGCGAACGCCTCAGCTTCGACGACGGCATCCAACTGTACCGCTCACCCGACCTTCTCGCCGTCGGCTGGCTAGCAAATCACATTCGCGAGAAGAAACACGGCAACGTCACCTATTACAACGTCAACCGCCACATTAACCCCACCAACATCTGCGTAGCGCACTGCAAACTCTGCGCTTTCGGCCGCGATCCGAACGCGCCCGGCGCCTACAATTTCGCTCTCGAAGAGATTTACCAGCGCGCCGAACAGGGCGTCCGCGAAGGCGCTACCGAATTCCACATCGTCGGCGGCCTCCATCCCGATCTGTCTTTCGATTATTTCCTCGAAATGATTCGCGGCCTCAAGCAACGCTGTCCTGTCGTCCATCTCAAAGCCTTCACCATGGTGGAAGTCCACTACTTCTCGCGCATCTCCAAGCTTTCCATCGAAGAAGTTCTCCGCCGCATGAAAGAGGCCGGCGTCGATTCCTGCCCGGGCGGTGGCGCCGAAATTTTCCATCCGCGTGTGCGCCGCATCATCTGCGATCACAAAGTCAGCGGCCAGGTTTGGCTCAACACCGCAAAGAAAGCCCACCAGATCGGCCTGCCCTCCAATGCCACCATGCTTTACGGCCACGTGGAAACCGAAGAAGAGCGCGTCGATCACCTCGTCAAGCTCCGCGAAGTGCAGGACGAAACGCAAGGCTTTGTCGCATTCATCCCGCTGGCGTTTCATCCGGATAACACGCCGCTCTCTCACATTCCAAAAACGACCGGTTATCTCGATCTCCGCAACATCGCGATTTCGCGGCTCATGCTCGATAACTTCGAGCACATCAAGGCCTACTGGATCATGCTGACGCCGAGCATCGCGCAAATCGCCCTGCGCTTCGGCGCCAATGACCTCGACGGCACCGTGGTCGAAGAAAAGATCTATCACGACGCCGGCGCCAAAACTTCCGAGTTCACCCCGCGCACCGAACTCGAACGCCTCATCCGCGCCGCCGGCCGCGTCCCCGTCGAACGCGACACCCTCTACCGCCCGGTCGACCGCTCCAAAATGCCGCCCGTCGTTCCCGCCACGCCTGCGGGCCTTGTCTCCCTCACCCTCAACGTCTAACTGGTGACCGACTCGGCTTGACTGCGCTTTCTTATTAGTCCTACAATGTAGATGTAATGTCGCAGATGCGCCAAACCAGCAGACGTTCCTTCCTTCGCGCTACGGCTGCTCTCGGTCTTGCCGCCCCGCTTGGCAGTCTGAAAGAACCCCGGGAAACGGTCTACCGTCTGCGAACTCCCGAATGCGAAGTCCGGATGAGTGTCCAGTACTTTGGGAACTCCGTAAAAAACTTTCGCTTTCGCGATCGCTTGAGCGACCATTCGTTTTGCTTGTCGGCAAACGGAGAGGAAAATCAGAGCTGCCTGGAAGTGTTCTCGGGTGCCGTCGCAATCGCCTACTACCATTTCCGCGCGCGCCCCGGCTCGCAGTCTCCCTTCAGCCTTCGGGAACGCGTTCTTACCATCGATCACGACGACCGAATGGCTCCGCGACCTCCCTTCGAGCGGGCTCTTACGATTCAGCAAGCGATGGCCAGTGACATTCAAGCGTTCGGCTATAAGCAAGACAATCTCGCGAAGGAAACCCGCGGCAGCCAGGCCGACGCGATTTGGGCTTTGCTCCGTCAGGACCTTTACCTGAATAACCGGACCACGGCTTTTGCCATTGTTCACTGGAAACATACGCCGGATTTCATCCAGCTGATGGATGTGATTCCCGGCGATCAAACGCAAATCCTCGAAAGCGAGTGAGGCCTACCATGCCGCGCAAACATCGCAGCGTCACGCGAAATCTCTTGTTCGATCTGTCCTATTAGTACTACAATGTGTTCGTAATGCTGGGCGAATTTGAATATCTCCTGATTACCGCGGCCGCCGGGCTTGGCGAAGAAGCTTACGGTGCGACTATTCGTGAAGAGATCGCCGCCACCACGGGTCGCAATGTCTCGATTGGCGCGCTATACACCACGATCGACCGTTTGGAACAAAAAGGGTTGCTCAAGACGTGGATGAGCGAGGCCACGCCCCAGCGCGGTGGACGCTCCAAGCGAATGGTCCGCGTGACCGCCAAAGGTGTGCAAGCCGCCAAAGAATTCTACGCTGCCGTGATGCGCGTAAGTCGCGGTGCAAAATGGGCAACGAGCGAGGTACGAGTCACTCGTGACTAATATTGCTTGGCCGATGGCTGAATTTGCGGCTCGCTCGCTGGAACCCACGGAGCGGGACGCCATTCTCGGCGATTTGATCGAGGTGGGCGAAACGGGATGGAGCGCTCTGCAGAACGTACTTGGCCTGATCATCTTGCGGCAGGCACAGCTCCTGAGAACCTTGCGTCCTTGGGTGGCCGGGCTCGGCGTTGGGTTGCCGTCTTGCTATCTGCTGATGGGAGTCTCCGCTTCGGTCGCCTGCACCTATGAACGGCTCTTTAAGCCCCAGGTGGTTAGGTCGCCCTGGTGGCCCACCGCGAACGAAGGTATTTTGCTGCTGTTGTGCCATTTTTTTCTCCTGCTCGCGTGGTCTTGGACGGCGGGATATTTGTGTGCATCCTTGTCTCGACGAACTCTTTGGGTAACCGCGGCGCTGGGCTTTGCTCCCTGGTTTATCGACAACTTTCACCTCGCGCCACTGCCGAAGAGTTGTGTGCTGCTTTTTGTTATCCCGCTGGTCCTGGGAGTCCTCCACGGACTGCAGGGCACGCGAATTTCGCCATTGCTTGCGTTGTTCCTGGCCATTGCCATGACCGGAGTTATGATCTTCTGCTGGACGAACGGCGCATTATGGAATTTCAATTGGGCGCTGCTCGTTCCCGCGTGGTACCTGGTGTCTGTGGCGCTGAGAACCGCCGAGCAGATGGGCCCCGAAGGCTCGCGCCTGCCTGCTTGAACAAACGCGTTGGCCGAAACTCAAGCGTGCATTCCAAATCAGGCTTCTACACGCTCTCGACTGCCAGCTTCGTTTGGTCGCCTTTTTTCCTTGCTGTGGATTGGAAGGAGGATTTTTGCGCACCATCGCTCTGCTCACCGTTTCCAACATCTTCATGACTTTCGCCTGGTACGGCCATCTCAAATACCGCAGCGAAGCGCTCTGGAAGGTTGTTCTCGCCAGCTGGAGCATCGCTTTCTTCGAATATTGCTTTCAGGTCCCCGCGAACCGCATCGGCTCGTACGAATTCAACGCAGCGCAGCTCAAGACGATTCAGGAAGTCATCACGCTCGGCGTCTTCGCCGTTTTCTCCGTGACTTACCTCGGCGAGAAGCTCAAATGGAACTACGGAGTTGGTGCAATCTGCCTCGCCCTCGCCGTCTTCTTCGTCTTCCACAAGTGGTGACGCGCAGCTATGTCCGCACAACTTGCGGAGCCCACACCACGACTTCTTGTAGCTTTGCATAATGCAACAGCGGTTTTCCTTGCAACTCGACTCCGAGTGCCTTTGTCATCGCATTTTTCGCAAACTCAGCCCGTGCCGTCTGCAGTTGCCACGGTGCGTGGTGAATTTCACCGCGCAGCAGACGTCCGTCCGGCCGCCGTGCATACAAGCAATATCGCTCGGTCAAAAAATGCTCCAGCGTTCCTGGTCGAGCCGCAAAGCATCCGCTCTCAGCTCTGTATTTCATCTCAAGGCTTTCGGCGTTTCCGCGACGATCCACTCGTCGCGAGGCATAGTGAATCGCATTATCGCTAGCCTCTAAACGCATACGCGCAAAAAAATACGGCAGATGAAACCAAGCACGCGCCACTTCGACTGCAATCCGGTTCCCCGCATCCAAGCTAAAAAACCAGACGCCGCGTTTTCCTTCCGCCTTCACGTAGGTCCGCACATTTAGTTCCGGAAAAGCCGATAAACCCGGTAGTGCAGGCGTGCCGCGTAATCGCACGCCCGACATTCGAAAGGGCACGACTCCGATCCATACGCGTCCTTCAAACGTGTCAATCTCCAACCCGCTTGGAACAAGCTCTCGCATCTTCGCCACCGGCACTTCCCAATGCGCAAACAGCAAATCGTGCCAGTTCTGCGCCATGATCCACGGTCCTTTCGGCAGTGCCCACGGCCGGTGCTCCACAAATTTCAACGAAGGATGCATCTCTGCTTTAATATACCCGCTGCCCGCTTTCCCGAATCGAATCCGCTGGGTTTCAGGGTTTGTACTTGCAAACCCTGACCAAAAATAGATTCGAAACGACTGAAAATTTCTCAAAAAACGGAGAACTCACCATGCAACGCAAAGCTTCCGCTGTCTGGCAAGGCGATCTGAAATCCGGCAAAGGCACGCTTTCCACCGATAGCGGCGTCCTCAAACAAACCGCCTATTCATTCCACTCGCGCTTCGAAAGCGGCATCGGCACCAATCCCGAAGAGCTGCTGGCCGCAGCCCACGCCGGCTGCTTCACCATGGCTCTTTCCGCTCAGCTCGGCAACGCGGGCATGACGGCGAAGAAGCTCGAAACCACGGCGACCATCTCTCTCGAAAAAGTTGGCGACGGCTTCTCTGTCACCAAGAGCCATCTCGATCTCACGGCCGAAATTCCCGGCGCCGATAAAGCCAAGTTCGACGCCGCCGTCAAAGCCGCCGAAACCGGCTGCCCCGTCTCCAAACTTTTCAAAGCCGAAATCACCGTCGACGCCAAACTCGTCAGCTAACCGGCTTCGGATTTGTCTGTTGGGTGCCGCACCCTGGGTTCTTGAGGGTGCGGATTCCAGGCGTCCGCACAGACCAATTGAAACAGGTACAATCACGCCCATGCTCACATCTCCCGCCGCGATCCTCGCTGGCGTCGCCGTCGTCATCATCGTTATCTGGGACGCCTTCGAGGTCATCGTCCTCCCGCGCCGCGTCACGCGCCGCTTCCGCCTATCGCGCTTTTTCTACAGAAACCTTTGGAGCATCTGGAAAACCCTGGCAAGCCTCATCCCCGCCAAAAAAGCGCGTGAATCCGCCTTCGGCATCTTCGGACCCATCTCTCTTCTGATTCTCGTTGCCGTTTGGGCCATTGGCCTCGTCTACGGCTTCGCGCTCATGCAGTACGGCGCAGGTTCCGCCGTCAACATTGCCATATCCGGCACCAACAATTTCTGGACCGACATCTACCTCAGCGGCACAACTTTCTTCACCCTCGGTCTCGGCGATGTCGTCCCGCGTTCCAGTCTTGCCCGCGCTCTGATCGTCACCGAAGCCGGTCTAGGTTTCGGCTTCCTCGCCGGAGTCATCGGATATCTTCCTTTCATCTATGGCTCTTTTTCGAAACGCGAAGTCAGCATTACTCTCCTCGACTCCCGCGCAGGCACTCCACCAAGCGCAGGCGAACTTCTCCGCCGCCACAGCTATCCCTACGGTGCTGACGCCCTTCGCGAACTCCTCAAAGAATGGGAACTCTGGTCTGCCGAGTTAATGGAGAGCCATCTCAGCTATCCGGTGCTCGCCTATTTCCGCTCGCAGCACGACAACCAATCCTGGATCGCCTCTCTCACTGCCATTCTCGACACCTGCGCACTTATCATGGTCGGTGTGGAAGGCGCTTGCGAACGCCAAGCCGAACTCACCTTCGCTATCGCGCGCCACGCCGTCGTCGATCTCTCGCAAGTCTTCGGCACGTCTCCGCGCCCGTTGCCGCAGGACCGCCTTCCGGCTGGCGAACTCCACCGCATCCGTGACGTCCTCGCGCAGCACGGCTTGAAACTCAAAGATGGTGAAGCCGCCGACACGCGCCTCGTCGAACTCCGCAACATGTACGAGCCCTACATCTTCGCGCTCGCTTCCTACCTCAACCAGACGCTCCCGCCTTGGATTCCCGCTAAAAAAGGAAAGGACAACTGGCAGACCACCGCCTGGGGCCAAGCCGCCGGCCTGCTCGAACCGCAGCCCTCCGCACACCACCACGACGATCACTTCTGATTATTGCTTTTGTAGCGCCAGGCTTCAGCCTGGCATCTGTTCAACTGGCGCCGACCCTCCCGTTTTGCGTTTGTCGGCTTCTGCCTTATAACCTATGACTCGCAACTCAGAACCGGAGCCTCTCTCATGAAAGCCATTCGCGTCCACAAATTCGGCGGTCCCGAAGTCATGCAAATCGAAGAAGTCCCCACGCCCAAGCCCGCCCCCGGCCAAGTCCTCGTCAAAATCCACGCCGCCGGAGTCAATCCCGCCGACACCTACGCTCGCACCGGCAACTACGCCATCCTCCCGCAACTCCCCTACACGCCCGGCACCGACGGCGCAGGCGTAGTCGAATCCATCGGCCAAGGCGTCAGCAAAGTAAAACCCGGCGACCGCGTCTACCTCGCCAAAAATGTCACCGGCTCCTACGCCGAGTACGCCCTCGCGCTCGAATCCCAGGTCTATCGCCTGCCCGAAAAAATCTCGTTCGCGCAAGGTGCAGGTGTCTTCATTCCTTACGGCACCGCTTATCACGCGCTCCATCACCAGGCACAAGCCAAAGGCGGAGAAACCGTTCTCATCCACGGAGCCAGCGGTGGCGTAGGCATTGCCGCCATGCAAATCGCACGCGCCATGGGCTGCACCATCTTCGGCACCGCGGGCACACCAAAAGGCTTGTCGCTCATCGAACGCGAAGGCGCTCATCTCTCGTTCGATCACTCCAAGCCCGACTACAAAGAACAAATCCTCAAAGCCACCGGCGGCAAGGGCGTTGAGGTCATCCTCGAAATGCTCGCCAACGTAAACCTCGGCGCCGACCTCAAACTCCTCGCTCAATATGGCCGCGTCATCGTCATCGGCAGCCGCGGCGATGTCACCATCACCCCGCGCGATCTAATGTCCCGCCGCGCTTCGGTCCGCGCCTTCACGCTCTGGGCCGTCACCGAAGCCGAAGCGACCGACATCCACGCCGCCATCTATGCCGGACTCGACAACGGCACGCTCCGCCCCGTCGTCGGCTCCGAACTCCCGCTCAAAGACGCCGCACAATCCCACATCGACGTCATGAAGCCCTCCGGCGCGCACGGCAAAATCGTCCTCGTCCCTTGAACCGGTTCGCTAGCGCTCAATGAATCTCTGGCGACGCTCGGCTCTTCGCTGTTTGCTTCTTCTCCTCACTATTGCAACCGCATTCTGCTCAGCACAGACCGCACCGGAAAGTCACTCGCCTCAACCGTCCGCGCCAACTCTGTCTACACTCATCTCTGCACTACGCGCAAAATCTCAATCTCTTCAAGCCGCTCCAGGCCTTCGCCGCGCTTACGGCGCATTACTGACCGAGCACCATCTCGTCCCCAACAGGGTCCCTTACTCGGACTTCGTTCTCGTCCGCACTATCTTCGAAGCCACACGCGACGCCGGCTTTTGGAACATGCATTGGAGCGTCACCGACCAGCCGCCAAATTCCGATCGCATCTGGGCTCAATGGAAAACAGTCGCTCGTCCTTCATTCACTGGAAAAACCGCCACCGCCGAGTGCGACGAACTCTCAGCTCTCTTCGCCTTCCTCGTCGCGCGCTCTGGCATAAAGGGCGTCGGACTCTTTTGGCCTTATCCCAATCACACGGTCGCTGTCTGGTCGGTCCACCCCGCGAACAGTCCGGTCATCCGTGTCGTGATTCCGACCTCACAAATCTTTCTCACCGAAAACGACACGTTCGACACGCACAAATTCGATCCCTGGCGCCAGAAGACGATCTACGACTACACCCGTCGCGACGTCCCCGATTCCTTAGAACTCCCCCAACCGCTGTTCGACTTTTTCCTAAGCCAATTGGACAAGTACGGCGCCGCGTCAAGCGAAACTCTCCAGCAGATCCGCAATCTACGCGATTCGGCCTTCCGGGGCTCTCTCACGCCCGAGCAGGCCGCCCGCGAGGCACTGCGTCGCACGGCGGCTTACTCATCGTCGCCAGACGACCGTGCCGCCTTCCAACACTTCGCCGACGACATTCGCTCCACAGCGAAATAAGACCACTTCCACCACAAGTTCCGTCAATAGAGGCACTTACAAAGCATACAAATTCCTAACAACTCCCTCAGCACTCCCAAATTCGTTTCTTCTTACCATTTTCTGTGCCCGCCAGTTGAGCCTCCAAGGTCAACGGGCTGGCGGAGGAACCCTGTATGTTATGCGGCCCGAAAGGCAGTGAGCAGCGCTCCGAGCTTCAATGCGGCATTTGTGGCCGCCGCACGGAATTATTTGAATTTCCCGGTCGCGCCGGACGGCTTTGCCTCTCCTGCAGCGCCGACCAGGCCATCTCCGAGCAGTTGGCCATCGAAATTGACGCCGCCACGCTGTCCGGCCAGGAAACCGAAAATCTAGTCGCCGAATTCGCCCAGCTCAGCCAACGCCTGCTTGAGCGGGCACAGTCCGCTTAGAAAGTCTTATTGCTAGGGGAGAATGAATCTGGCGGCCAGGGCAGCTTCCAAGACGGGCAAACTACGAAGGACCATCAAGGGCCGCCAAGCGTAGTCTTCCTACTGGTTCTTGCCAGCAGGCATGGCCGCCAGTTCATTAAAATCGTCGCCAACTGCGTCGTCGCGGCGAATACCCCACAACCCGTATTTCTCCCTACGCCACGGTTCGCTACATTCCCGTTTCGTGAAGATCACCGTTGAGCACAGCAGCAGCAAAGAAGAAGTAAAGCAAGCCGTCAACCGCTCGCTCGACGACATCTTCACCAACTCTGTCCCTTTGCCTGTCAAACTGCTTCAACAGCAGCGAAGCTGGAGCGCCGACACTCTGACTTTCTCCCTCATCGCCAAGATGGGCCCTTTGGGAATGATCAGCACACCCATCACCGGCACAGTCCACGTCTCCGACCGTGACGTCACCATTGACGTGAATCTCGGCATCCTCGAACGCCTCATCCCGGTCGACAAGGCCCGCCAAGCCGTAACCACTCGCCTCAAAGGCCTGTTGAAATGAATGGGGGTCGGAGCTTTAGCTCTGACCCTAGTGCTTGGCAATCAAGTTTGGGCTTTAGCCCTGAGGAATTGGTCGCGCGCTGTCTGCCACCCTTTAACGCGGTTGCCCTATCTTCCCCTACCGGTACGGCGAAGCCTTCAGCGCACCCGCAGGCGGATCCTGCAGCTTCACCGGCGAATTAAAGTAGGTGTTATTCGCAATCGTGTTCCCCGTCGAACCGGCAATCTTCAAAACGCCGATCGCCGACTCGTTAATCACATTATTCCGCACCACGTTGCTGTTCCCCGCGATCAGCACGCCCGCTTGATCGCTGTGCGTAATCTGATTGCGCTGCGCCGTATTGTCGTCGCCGATCAGCTCGATGCCGTCGAAAATCTGCGAGTCAAAAATGTCGTTGTCAAACACGTTGGCGTTGTTCCCCACAATCCCCACGCCGACTTGCGCCACGCCCACCACATTGTCATGTACCGATATGCCGTCCGACTGAAACACCAGTATGCCGTTCGCCGTCGCTGTGCATTCGTCCAGCGACACGCACGGCGACCAGATATGGTTCGCCACCGTGTTGTGGCGAATCGTACCCGCCGCGCCAAAACCAATCTGAATTCCGTTCTGCGCAGCTCCCGTCGTCGGCCCCAGCCCGGTCACCACGTTCCCTTCAATCGTCACGTCGGTACCCGCCTCGTTCGCCGTGATGCCGTTCTTCTGGTAGGCATGGATGCTGCTGTTTGCGATGTCCACCACGGACTGCTGCCCGCCGCCGCTTTGCAGCAGAATCGCCGAGCCGCTCTGGCATGCGTTGAAGCTGCTGCTCAGCTTCGCATTGCGCACCGCCACGTGATTCAACTGCCCCGAAGCATTGCGAAAAAACACTCCGATCAGGTCCGGCGCGCATGCGTTGATATCCGCATCCGTCCCGTCCACCGTGAGGTTCCGCACCGTCACGTCGGTCGTGTTTTCAATCAACAACAGCGCCGCGATCGGTTGCCCCGAGGACAGCCCGGTCGTATTCGCCGCCGCCCCGCTCGGCCGCAGAATCGCTCCATTATTCGCATTCACTTGCAGCGCCTTGCTGATCGACACCTGCTCCGCATATACGCCCGGACAAATCTGAATCGTATCGCCAGGCGAAGCCGCGTTCACCGCATCCTGTATCTTCGCGAATTGTGCACCCGGGCAAACCGCCGCATTCTGCCCAACCACAATCGTCGCGCCCACCGCTCCACTCGGCGCAACCAAAACCAGCACCGCAAACAAGCCGAACGCTACAACAAAAGGCAAAGGCCTCGCACATAGGCGAACAGCACACATCGGGGACATAGGGTTCTCCTTACAAAGGGGCAGCCAACCAACGCGGCAACTTGGACACACCCGGTAAATGAATTTTAAAACCGAGGAACACTCGAGGGCTGAGGAAAGCTCATCCCATATACCACATCGCAACGCAGAAGAAACCAGTACCCTGAGCACCCCTTCGTATGGCTGGTGCGAATATGTACGCGTTTTTGCTAGCGAGAATCTACCGACATAGACAGGGGCAGGGGCAGGCTCGGCTCATTTCCAGATTGGGAGTCGCGACAGAAGCCCGGTCACCGCGCCACCCAGCACCACCCACGCCGAGTTCACGCGGAAGCGAAACACCAGCACCGCCGCCACCACGCCGATCACCAGCGCCAAGGGAGTCGTCACCACTTCTCGCGCAAACTGGATGCCCACGAACGCCATCAGCGCCACCGCCGCCGCGTTCACTCCGTCCAGGAATGTGCCGGCGTTTGGCGACTTCCGCATCTTCGGCAACACGTTCGCCGTCAGCGCCACGTACGTAAACGCCGGAACGAACATCCCGAGCGTCGCCACTCCGGCTCCGTGCCACCCGGCCAGCACGTAGCCGACAAACGTAGCCACGGTGAAAAAAGGACCAGGCGTCGCCTGGCTCACCGCAATCGCGTCCAGCAACTGCGTTTGCGTCAGCCAGTGCAACCGCGTCACCAGGTCCTCGCGCATCACCGCCAGCAACACGTAGCCGCTGCCAAACAGCAGCGCGCCAATTTTCAGAAAGTAGAGAAACACCCCCGAAGTCGTCACCGCGAGAAACGAACTCACGCCGCCAACCGCAGCAACCGCGCCTCGCGTAGTGTTTTCCCCCTGAGCGCCGCTTGCCAAGTTCGCCCCAGTTGCCGAACTGACGACGCAGCTTCCAATCGCCGCAGCAGCAACAACGGCGGCATCTGGTTTCCGTCCAAAGCGAGTCGCCACGATCCATGCAACGCCGGTTCCGATCAGCAGCGCCAGCGTCGGCACATGCATCGTCGCCAGGCCAAGCACCACTGCGGCAAGGAACATCAACTCGCGCGATTTCAGCGCCGCCCTGGCCAGCGACAACACGGCCTGAACCAACAGCACCACGACGACGGGCTTCACTCCCCAAAGAACACCCGCGAGTTCCGGCAGCGCACCATACTTCACGTAGGCACACGCCATCCCCACCGTCATGAACGCCGCCGGAAAAATAAAACACGCACCCGAAACGAGCAGCCCAGCGAAGCCGCCGCGCAGTTCTCCGAGATAAATCGCCATCTCGGTGGAAGTCGGCCCTGGCAGCAGATTCACCGCGCCAAGCCGGTCCAGGAATTCTTCGCGCGACAGCCACTTCCGCCGCCGCACAAATTCCTCTTCCATCAAGCCGATGTGCGCCGCCGCTCCACCGAACGCGACAAATCCCAGGCGCAAAAACGCCCGCGCAATTTCGCCAAGTCGCGCGCGTTTTGTCGCTTCTGTTTTCGCTGCGTCTACAGCTTTCGCCTTCACATTCGCTCCCAACGGCGCTCCTATGGCGCGGACTTCACAAAGCCCGTAAACTACGCAGGACCACTATATGAACCTGTTCGCCACTTTCTGGCTCATCTTCCTCGCCCAGAATTCCGCTTACAACTACTGGCACAGGCTGACCGACAGAACCTTCACCGGCATCTACCATGCCAACGCGTTCGACCTGATGATGATGATCCCGTACTTCATCGTGCTCATCATCCTGGCAGTTTACGGCATGCACCGTTACTGGCTGGTCTACGACTACTACAAATACCGCAAGAACGTCCCCGGCCCCCCGCCCCCCGTGGCCGAATGGCCCCGCGTCACCGTCCAGCTCCCGATTTTCAATGAACGGTATGTGATCGAGCGGCTGGTCGAGGCCGTGTCAAAATTCGATTACCCGGCCGAACTTCTCGACGTGCAGGTGCTGGACGATTCTACCGATGAAACGCAGCAAGTGGCTCGCGCTTGTGTTGAGCGCCACGCAGCGCAAGGCATGCCGATCACATACATTCACCGCACCAATCGCGCGGGCTTCAAAGCCGGCGCATTGGAAAACGGACTGAAAACCGCGCGCGGCGAATTCGTCGCGATTTTCGATGCGGATTTTATTCCGGAAAGTAGTTTCTTGCGTCGGACCATTCCGTATTTTCAGAAACCGGAAATCGGTATGGTGCAAACGCGATGGACGTATCTGAATCGGGATTATTCGCTGCTGACGCAAGTGGAGACGATTCTGCTGGATGGCCACTTTGTGGTGGAACACGGCGCGCGTTCGCGCCGCGGAACGTTCTTCAACTTCAACGGTACGGCCGGAGTCTGGCGCCGCGCTGCGATTGACGCCGCCGGCGGCTGGGAGCACGACACGCTCACCGAGGACACCGATCTTTCCTATCGCGCGCAACTCAAAGGCTGGAAATTCTTGTATCTGCCGGAAATCGAATGCGCGAGCGAATTGCCCGTTGACATGAACGGTTTCAAGGCGCAGCAGGCGCGCTGGGCCAAGGGTCTGATGCAAACGGCAAAGAAAATTTTGCCGCAAGTGTTTCAGTCGAAGGCACCGTGGCACGTAAAAGCCGAAGCATTCTTTCACCTCACCGCAAATATTAGTTACCCGCTGATGGTGCTGTTCTCCGCGATGCTTTTGCCGGCCATGATCGTGCGGTTTTATCAGGGCTGGTTTCAGATGATTCTGATTGATTTGCCATTGTTTCTCGCCAGCACCTGCTCGATCTCAAGCTTTTATCTGGTCGCACAGAAGGAACTGCGACCGAAAAGTTGGTGGCGCACGTTTCTCTATATGCCGTTCGTAATGGCCACAGGTATAGGCATTTCGATTCGCAACGCCAAAGCCGTGCTGGAAGCGCTGTTTGGTGTGAAAAGTGACTTTGCACGCACGCCGAAATTCAAGATCGAAGGAAAGAAAGATACCTTCGTCGCGAAGAAATACAAGAATAAGGCAGGGTGGATGCCTTACGCGGAAATCCTGCTCGGCATCTACTTTGCGTTCACCGTCGTGTACGCGATCTCAAACCAGAACTACGCGACGATTCCGTTCCTTCTCCTTTTTGTGTGGGGCTATCTGTACACGGGCTTCATGTCGCTTGGACAGACTTACTTCGCGCACTTGCGCTTCGGTGTGAACGCGCCCGAGATGCGCCCCGCCGCCACCGGCGCCCCCGGTTTCTAAATCGCAAGGAGTTACATCGTGAAACCTGGCCTCGTCTTGCTCATCGGATTGCCACTGATGCTCGCTCCGCAGAAAACTAGCAAGCCGGTGCCGGTGGAAGAAGAGCCGTTGCACAAAGTCGAACTGAAAAACGATGCAGTCACGGTGATGCACCTGACGCTGCCAGCCGGACAGTACACGCAATACCACATACACACGCACGATCGCGTGGCGATTCAGCTTTCGTCGACATCGACGACACAACAGGACTGGGGGAAACCGGAGGGAACCGCAAACCAGGTAAAGCCTGGGGACTTTGCCGCAATGATTTTGCAGGGCGATTCCTATACGCACCGCGTGCACAACGTCGGCTCCGAACCATATGAAGTGATCGACATCGAGCTTGCGCGGCGGCCAGAGAAACCCTCTACTGAGACGGCCGCGCCAGTCGCGGCGGAAAATCCCAGCGCGCGCATTTATAACTGGGTTCTTGCGCCGGGCACATCCACGCCCTTACACAAACACGTTCGTCCTTACGTGATTGTCTCGGTCACCGCAATGAAGTTACAGATGAGTTCTCCCGACGGCCAAATGGCAGGACATGCCGTAGCGGCGGGAGACTTCCACTACGTAGAAGTGCCTGAGGCCGGATCCCTCACTCACAAATTGGCGAACGCAGGCACGACGCCGGGCCAGATCGTCGAAGTTGAGTTGAAATAGCGCCCGCCCGCACCGCCTCCGCCGTTTTCAAGTTGCACATCGGTTAAGTACGAGGCTGTGGTACCGCAACGCGCCGGCGAACTATCCTCAATTCATAGTCCCTTCGCCCACTGGAGCCCAGCCATGAAACGACCGCCAACTCAGCCGTGGATCGCGCCTCTTCGCTCCGTCATTTTGATCCTCGCGATCGCGCTTTGTTTCGCGTCGATTGACCGTGCGCAGACCACATCCGCGACCGACAATTCGCCCGACAAATTTCTGCAGGAGCTCAACGCCAAGTATCCGGGATTGCTCGCTGATGTAAGTCATTTGCTTGGCCGCCTGCAGAACGACATTCACTATCCAAGTCCGCGTACCGATGGCCGATTGCTCCGGTTGCTGCCGGAATCGACGGAATTTTATGTTGCGATTCCCAACTACGGAGATGCCACGCATCAAGCCGCGGAAGTTCTGCGCAGCGAAATGAAGGAGCGGACTGCCTTACACGACTGGATCGCGAAGAACCAGGAATGGTCGAAGCTGGAGCCCAAGATTGAGGAAACACTGGACCGGCTGGCGGAAGCCCAGGAGTATCTCGGGAACGAAATCGTTTTTTCCGGCGCGCTGACCGAGCGCGCGCCGTCGTTGGTTTTTCTTACAGAAGTTCGCAAACCCGGGTTCAAAGAACTGGTAGAAAAGAATCTCAAGGAATTGTCCGTCAAATCAAAGCCGGGAGTGCGACTGGTAGACCCGCGAGAATTGCACTCGGCCGAATTCAACAAACACAGCGATGACCTGCTGATAATGGTTCGTTCCGACTATGTCGTTTGCGCTTCGGACATTACGACTTTACGGGGCATGGCTGCACGGCTGGACCATCGCACGTCGAGCCGTGACGCCACGACCGCTTTCCAGGAACGGCTTGCAAAGGAATACACAAGAGGCGTGAGCACGCTAGCAGGCGCGGACTTGCACCGCGTCATGAAGCATCTGCCGCCCATCGTGCAGCGCGAAACGGGGTCGCTCCAGCGGAATGGGTTTGGCGACTTGCAATATCTGATTTGGAGCCGCAAATCGTCTGAGAAAGAAACTTTTGGCAATGCAGAACTGAGCTTTGCATCGCCGCGAAAAGGCGCGGCGGCATGGCTGGGCAATTCGCGGCGACTGACCACACTGGATTTTGTCTCTCCCGAAGCTAATATGGCGGTGACGTTGGTTTTGCGGCATCCCGCACAGATGTTCGATGAGATACGGACGATGGCGGGCCCGACGAACAATTCGTTCGCGGCACTGTCGCAATTCGAAAGCATGCTGAAGGTTAGCGTCAAGGACGACATCCTGGCGAACCTGAATGGAGAGCTGACGATCGAGGCCGATGGGATCGGGACGACGACACCGACCTGGCGCGTGATTTTTGGCGCGAAAGACAGCGAACACTTAAAGCAGACACTGGAGACTTTGCTGAAGTCGAGCCCTTTCACGCCGCAAAGATTTGAGCAGGATGGAATCACTTACACGTCAATCGACATACCGCGAGGAAATCCCGCGAGATCCGGAGAGAGCGCTCCACCACCGATGAAAGTCGGCTATGCGTTTTGCGACGGGCGTCTGATTTTTGGATCTGGAGGGGATGCTGTGGCTGAGGGAGTTCGGCTGCACCGCAAGGGTGAATCACTGGAGAAATCGCAAGCATTGCTAACACGAGTGCCGCCGGGGTACTCACTCGAGGCTTCGGCTTTGTTTTTTCAGGATCCGAAAACCATGTGGTCGGTGCAGTTACAGCGGCTTTCGCCGGAGCTTGCGAAAGCCGCATCGCAACTGTTCGGGCAAGGCTCGCCATCAGTAACGTTTTTCTATGCCGACGACACATCCATCCGCGAGGCCAGCCAAAGCAGCGCGACCGACGTGACGACGATGATGGTTGTGGCGGCGATCGCCATACCAAACCTGTTGCGGTCCCGTATGGCCGCGAACGAAGCGAGCGCGGTAGGCAGCCTCAGGACGATCAACACGGCGGAGGCTGTATATGCCACGGAATACCCAGAGCGCGGCTATGCACCGAGTTTGGGCAAGCTAGGGCCAAACCCCGCAGACGCAGGCAAGCCTACGGCCGAACATGCGGACCTGATTGACGAGTCGCTTGCCAGCGAAAACTGTACGCCGGATGGCTGGTGCACAAAGTCCGGCTACCGCTTCAACCTTGAGAGCGCGTGCAAGACGAACCCTTGCGTCGAGTATGTCGCGACCGCCACTCCCTCGGTCGCGGCCAGCACCGGCGTAAGGAGCTTCTGCTCCACGTCGGATGGAGTCATTCGCATGAAACCAGCCGCCGGAACGCTGACGACGCCGCTCACCGTAGCCGAATGCAGGAAGTGGGAAGCCGTGAACTAGAGCGGAAACTTTGAGTGTTCCTATAGCCGTCTGCTGTCATCCGCTAAAACATCACGAGATGAAGACGAGTTTCGCGTTTCGCTACGTGATGGCAGTCGCGATTCTGTTCGTGCTGATCTGGATTCTGCCAAGTGCGACCGCGGGCCAATCGGCCGCTCCCGTTTCGCTGACGTTCACGGACTTATCGGGCAAGAGCCATTCGCTGGAAGAGTATCGCGGCAAGGTCGTGGTGCCCGGAACGGTGATCCTCAACCCGGAAGGAGGCGTGGAATTTCGGATCGTCGGTGAAGCATCGAAAAAGGATGTCGTGTCGCGGATGGAGTGGTTGCTGTCCGACCGCAGCAGCAAAAAGCCCAAGGAATTGCAAAAGAATCTGTAGCCCACTTCTCCCACCGTCGACTGCATGGGATTGCCTAGTCCGAGTGTCAGCCCGGAATTCTTCATATAGACTAAGGTGGTCTGCGAACGCGCGCCCTCCTCACGGCGCAAAATCAACAGCGAATCGGAGATTCTGGATGAGCAACGGGATGCTGAAGGTGAAGTTTGCGCTTCGGGTGGCGGTGCTGGTGGCCGGTTGCGCGACGATGGTTTGCATCGCGGCAGCGCAGCAGAGGCGAGAGCGCGAACCGAACGAAGTGTACGCTGCGCGGCGGGCGAAGATTGCGGCGCAGGTAGACGGACCGGTTGTTCTGTGGGGATTCACGGGGCGGGAGGAGTTTTCGCAGTCGTACATCTTCGCGCAGGAAGACAATTTTTATTATCTGACCGGGCACAACGAAGAAGGGGCGGGGCTGATCATCCTCCCGGTGAAGAAAGATGGTCAGCACGATGCGTGGGACGGGCCGCGCGAGATCCTGTTTTTGCCGGCGAAGGAACCGCAGAAAGAAAAATGGAACGGGATCCGGATGTCGCCCGCGGATGCGGACATTTCCGCACGGACTGGATTTGCGTCGGTGCAGGCATTCGGCGAAATGCGCGCTGCAGTGGAGAAACTGGCGAAAGCGTATCCGATCAACTTCTATACGGTACTGCCGTATGAAAAAGAAAACGGCGGGTATCCGCATGAAAAAGCGGTTGTGGACTGGCTGCAAATGGCTTTGCCACAGGTGAAGCTGAAAGACGTGCGCGGCAACATTGAGGCGCTGCGCGTGGTCAAGTCTGCGGGCGAAATCGCTTTTTTGCGGAAAGCGATTGACCTGTCGGTGGATTCGCACCTGGCGGCAATGAAAATGATGCGGCCAAGCGTTTGGGAGTATCAGATCGCGGCGAAGATGGTGGAAGTGCACGGAATGGGCGGATCGGAAGCGGAAGGCTACGCGCCGATCGTGGGAGCGGGATTCAATTCGACCGTGCTGCACTACGACAAGCTGTCGCGAAAGATTGAGGATGGCGACATTGTGGTGCTGGATGTCGGCGCACAGTATTCGGGATATTCGGCGGACATCACGCGGACGCTTCCGGCGAACGGAAAATTCTCCGCGCGGCAACGGGAAATTTACACTATCGTACTCGGCGCGCAAAACGCGGCGATGGCGGCGCTGAAGCCGGGAATGACGCTGTGCAAGAACGGGGAGAAAAGCGTGTACAAGATTTCGTTTGATTACATCAATTCACATGGAAAGGACCAGCACGGAAACAAGCTGGGGCAGTATTACATCCATGGGCTGGGGCACCACATCGGGCTAGATGTGCACGATCCAGGCGCGTATTGCAAACCGCTGGAACCGGGAATGGTGGTGACGATGGAGCCGGGGATTTACATTCCGGAAGAAAATCTGGGCGTGCGAATTGAGGACGATGTACTGATCACGGAAACGGGATACGAGTTGTTGAGCAAGCAGCTGCCGCGCGATCCGGCAGAGATTGAAAAGGTGATGGCAGACGGGGCGGCTGACAGAAAAAAGACAAAACCGGCGGACTGAGGGCGCATCCAATTCAGTTAGATAGTCGGAGGGTTTATGCCGCAGACGCGCGCAGTACGGGATCCGCAAATTGAAGAGTTGCTGGCGATAGAGCGCCGGTACGATGCGGCGTTGCTTTCGGCAGATATGCCTGCGCTGGAAGGGATCCTGAGCCAGCGGTTTTTCTTGAATGATTTCATGGGCGGCGTGGTGGTGCGCTCAGAGCTGCTGCGGTATTTGGGCGCGGGCGAACTGAAGTTTCACGCAATCGAGCCGCACGATTTGTCGGCGCAGCATCATGGCGATACCGGCCTGGTGACGGGCTGGACGGAGATGAAGGCGGAATTGCAGGGCGCTGGGAGCGAAGTGAAGTCGCGCTTCCTGCATGTGTATGTGAAAGAGGCGGGCGGCTGGCGGATGTTTGCCGCGCAGGGTACGGTAATTCCGGAACTGGACTAACCGCGGCTCGGCCACAATCGGCCCAAACAATTGCGCCGACAATTGACCCCATGAGGGGCGACCTTTATACTAATTTTTCGCGCTGGAACGCGGTTTTTGGATCGGCGCGCCTCGTGATTCCTTCGCGCCGCCTCGCAGAGCGGTCTGCTGCTGGAATTTCCGAAATTCAAACAGGATATTGGCCGAAAAATGAGCAGCATTAAAGCGACACAACTCCGCCCGGGGATGGTTATCCTGCACGAAAACGAGCTGTATACGGTCTTCAGCACCGACCACCGCACGCCGGGCAACAAACGCGGTTCGATGCAGACGCGCCTGAAGAGCCTGCGCACAGGAACGATGATTGACTACCGCTTTCGCGCGGAAGAGTTCGTGGAACGAGCCATCCTCGACGAAATCGAATTCGAATATTTGTACAGCGAAGGCGACAGCTTCCACTTCATGAATACGACGAGCTACGAGCAGATGGAAATGTCGCGCGAGGAGCTGGGCGAAACCACGTACTACCTGGTGCCGAACACCGTCGTGAAAGTGGAATTCCATGACGAAAAAGCGATCGGCATCAATTTGCCCGACACCATGGATCTGCGTGTGACCCAGACTGAGCCCACGATTCAGAAAGCCACCGCCAGTTCGGTGATGAAACCGGCAACTTTGGAAACAGGGCTGGTGGTTCCGGTGCCCCCGTTCGTGAACGAAGGTGATAAGATTCGTGTGGACACTTCGGAAGCGCGGTATGTGCAACGGGTGGAGTAGGATTGGTATTTCTAACTAAACGATTCTGAGGAAATTGATTTTCCGCCTCCGCAGCTGAGTCGGGCGCAAGCCGGATTCAGAAGAGGTGAAAAGGGCGCCCCATCGTAAAAGCGATTGGGGCGCTTTTGTTTTGGTCCAAGTGATTCGGGTAGAGAATCTTGCGCGCCGCATCCCGTCCGGCTAGCCGAAAGACCATGGGAGACGAGTCGACCGGATGCTTCAAAGTGGTTACCTTGATTCTCGCGAAGTAGCGCCGCGGGCCAGCTGGCTTATTACATTCGCCGATTACCTTAGTTCGCGAAGCGAGAGTTCGCGAATGAAGGTTAAAGAATGTGTCAAGCCACGCATGGAGATCATCCTTCATTGTTGTTGGTCAAGAGTTTGCAGTTACGGTCTTCTGGCTGGCCTTTTCGCTAAAAACGCGGGCAAAGATGGCATCAACATAGCGGAGGTGGCGCTGGAGGTCGAAGGTGTGTTCGAGGGCTTTGGCGTCGAGGTATTTGGTGATACGGGAATCCTTGCCGACCCGCTCGCGGAAGCTGGTATCGGTTTCCCAGGCGGCCATGGCGTTTTCCTGGACGGTTTTGTAGGCCTCATCGCGCGGCATGCCTTTTTCGACGAGGTCCTGCAGGAGTTGGCCGGAGAAGACAAGGCCTTGCGTGGCGTCGAGATTTTTTTTCATGCGTTCAGGGAAGACGCGCATGTCGGCAACGACGGCGGTCATTTTGGCGAGCATGTAATCAATGAGGATCGTCGAGTCGGGAAGAATAATGCGTTCGACGGAGCTATGCGAGATGTCGCGCTCGTGCCAAAGCCCGATGTTTTCGTAAGCGGCGATCATGTTGGAGCGAACGAGGCGCGCGAGGCCGCTGATCTGTTCGCACGTGACGGGATTGCGCTTGTGCGGCATGGCGGAACTGCCGCGCTGTTCGCCGCCGAAAGGCTCTTCGGCTTCGCGGACTTCGGTCCGCTGTAAGTGGCGAATTTCTACGGCAATTTTTTCGAGTGTGGCGGCGATGAGCGCGAGCGTGCTGACGTAGTGCGCGTGACGATCGCGCTGAATGACTTGAGATGCGACCGGCGCGACGTTGAGGCCGAGACGCTGGCAGATGCGCTCTTCGATTTCCGGGCCGAGATGCGAGGCGTTGCCAACGGCGCCGGAGATTTTTCCGACGCGCATCTGGGCGGCTGCGTCAGCGAAGCGTTCGATGTTGCGCTGATTTTCGGCGTACCAGTTGGCGACTTTCAGGCCGAAGGTGATTGGCTCGGCGTGAACGCCGTGCGTGCGGCCGATTTGTGGCGTGTGGCGGAACTCCTGGGCTCGTTTGCCTAGAACATCGCTGAATTTTGCGAGCGCGGCCTCGATGAGGCGGGACGCGTCGCGAACGAGCAGTGCCTGCGCAGTGTCGACCACGTCGTTCGACGTCATGCCGTAGTGGAGCCACCGCGCGGCGGCGGAATCGCCGATGGATTCGCCGACGTTCATGGTGAAGGCAATGACGTCGTGTTTGACCTTGGCTTCGAGTTCGTTGATGCGGACGGCGTCGACTTTGGCTTTGGCACGAATGGTGGCGGCGGCTTCCGCGGGAACCTGGCCGGCTTCAGCGAGTGTCTCCGTCGCGGCGAGCTCGACTTCGAGCCATTTGGAGTATTTGTTGGCGTCGTTCCAGACGCGGCCCATCTCTTCGCGGGTATAGCGAGGAATCAAGCGAATCCCCTTTTTAGCAGCTAGAACTCCATCATATCGCATCTTGACAGAGGAGCTATAGGAGGTAGACACTCTACAGCCATGGATGTAGCCAGGCTACAGCCAGCCACTTTCGTCAGGAGCGTCATGGCCAAAGCGCAATATCGAAACCGGATTGAAGTCTTGCAGGGGACGCTGGACTTGATGATCCTGCAGACTTTGCAATGGGGTCCGCAGCATGGCTACGGCATCAGCCTGGCGATTCGCAACCGTTCCGGGGAAATCCTGCAGGTGGACACCGGTTCGCTGTATCCAGCGTTGCACCGTCTGGAGAAGCAGAAGTGGGTGGCCTCGGAATGGAAGGTTTCTGAGAACAAACAGCGCGCGAAGTATTACCGGCTGACGGCTGCCGGAAAGCGGCAACTGGCGCAGGAGCGTTCGCGCTGGCAGCAGCTCACGGAAGCGATCGCGGGAGTGCTGGATCACAGCGGAAACGAGACGGAGCCATGAATCTTGACTGGTTCAGCCGGAAGCGACGTGCGCAGGAACTTAGCGAAGAGCTTGAGTCGCACATTGCGATGGCGACCGAGGACCGGGTCGAGCGCGGCGAGCCAGTGGCAGCGGCCGCGGGCGCTGCGCGGCGCGAGATGGGCAATTTTCTAGTGATCCGGGAAGTCACGCAGGACATGTGGGGCGGACGCTGGTGGCGGGACCTTCTGGAAGATATTCGCCACGGTTCGCGAGTGCTTTGGAAAAATCCACGGTTCCTAACCGTTGCTGTCCTGACGCTCGCCTTGGGTATCGGCGCAAATACGGCGCTGTTTTCTGTGGTGAACGGAGTTCTGTTAAATCCGCTTCCTTATCCGCATCCCGAAGAACTGGTCACGCTGCATGAAAGCAAGCCCAACTTTGCCACCGGGTCGATTTCGTTTCCGAATTTTTTGGATTGGCAGAAAAACAATCAGACGTTTTCCTCCATGGCCGTACAGCGAGGGACTTCATTCATTCTTACAGGCCTTGGTGACGCAGAACAAATCGACGCGCAATTTGTGAGCTCGAATTTTTTCCGGCAGTTGGGTGTTGTTCCGGCGATGGGGCGAGACTTTGCAAAGGGCGAAGACCTGGTCGGAGCGGCTCCCGTAGCGATGATCACTGCCGGCTTCTGGAAGCGCAAGTTCGGCTCGGCAAGCGATGTAATCGGCAAGAGCCTGACGCTTGACGGCAAGGCCTATTCGATCATCGGCGTTGTGCCGGCAAATTTTGATCTGCTGGGGACTATGCGCTCGCGCGAACTTTTTGTCCCGGTTGGGCAGTGGAACAATCCGATTCTAATGAATCGCGGCGCGGGGCTGGGTTTTCATGGAATCGGTCGACTGAAGCCCGGCGTTACGGTGGCACAAGCCCGCGCGGACATGGAGCGCGTGACTCACAATCTTGCGGAAGCCTACCCTGATACCGATAAGGGAATTGGGGCTGCATTGATTCCACTGCGCGAGCGGGTGCTTGGCCAGGTGCAGCCATTTCTGCTGCTACTGTTTGGCGCGGTTGGATTTGTGCTGCTGATTGCCTGCGTCAACGTCGCGAATCTCCAGTTGGCGCGGTCGACCGGCCGAGCGCATGAGTTCGCGGTACGCAATGCTTTGGGTGCAGGCCGCAGCCGGATTTTGCGCCAGCTTTTGACGGAGAGCATCTTATTGTCAGCGATTGGCGGAGGGCTCGGCGTCTTGCTCGCGGCGTTTGGAACAAAAGCGGCGTTGCGTCTGCTGCCGGAAACATTGCCGCGCGCGGCCGAAGTCGGAATAGATGCGCGCGTTTTGGTTTTTGCGGGTGCGATCACTTTGCTTGCCGGAGTGTGTTTTGGGTTGCTGCCCGCGCTGAAAATCAGCAAGGGCGGCGCACAAACGGTACTGAAGGAAGGCGGGCGCGGCAGCAGCGGCACGCGCCACAGAGTCCAGCGTGTACTGGTGGCTGCGGAAATGGCGCTGGCCGTGGTTCTTTTGATTGGCGCAGGGCTGATGATCCGCACGCTGACCGCTTTGTGGAACGTGAGTCCCGGGTTCGAAACAAAGAATGTTCTTACGTTTGGATTCGCACTTCCTTCGGAGATGAACCAGGCGAAGGAGGATTCGATCCGCGCCGCACTTCGCGATGTTCACGACAAGTTTGCCTCGGCGCCGGGAGTTCAAGCTGTTTCCTTTTCCTGGGGAGCGGTTCCGCTGAGTTCGGATGACGAATGGCTTTTCTGGATCGACGGACGGCCGAAACCGGCGAACGATAATGACATGAATTGGGCGCTGAGTTACGTAGTTGAGCCGGACTACCTGAAAGTGATGGGCATTCCGCTCAAAAGCGGGCGATTTTTTTCCGAACAAGACAACGAGCGCGCACCGCGAGTTGCAGTAGTCGATGAAGCGTTCGCAAACAGATTTTTCTCCGGGACGGATCCTATTGGCATGCGACTGCACCTCAACAATGGCGGCGAGGGCGAGGGAACTGTGGAAATCGTCGGTGTCGTCGGCCATGTAAAGCAGTGGAGCCTGGATGCGGACGAAAAGGAATCCCTGCAAGCGCAACTCTACACGCCATTCATGCAACTGCCGGACAAGGCGATGGTGCAATCGGCGTCCGGAATAGGCGTTCTCGTTCGCTCGCAAGACTCAGTAGCGGTCTTTGATTCTGTTCGACGCGCGAGCTTAAAGATGAGCAGGCAGCAGGTTGTTTTCGGGGCGCAGAGCATGAAGGAGATCATCGCGAATTCGCTTTCCGAGAGAAGGTTCTCGATGATTCTGCTGGGCATTTTCGCGGCGGTGGCGCTTGTGCTCGCCAGCGTTGGAATTTATGGAGTGGTTTCGTATGTTGTGGGGCAGCGCACTCAGGAAATGGGCGTGCGGATCGCACTAGGGGCGCAGCGAGGTGAAGTGCTTCGGCTGGTGCTGCGGCAAGGTGTAGCCATGGCAGCGCTGGGCGTGGGCATTGGGCTGGCGGTGGCGGTGCCCTTGACGCGACTGATGGGTAGCCTGCTATTTGCCATCAGCACGGCTGATCCGTTGACCTATTCTTGCGTAATCGGGCTATTGCTCGGCGTATCCACTTTGGCGTGCTGGATGCCTGCACATCGAGCCGCCCAAATGAACCCGGTGGACGCGCTGCGATACGAATAGCGGGATTCTGACGGTGCAAACACTCAAGCTAACCCTAATCTCTTCAAAGTGATACCTTACGGCCAGCGGAGGCCGGAATCCGGGCATCCTGGACTGAGTCCGACCTAACCGCGAAGGGCGTTTCCTGTCTAATTGTGAGAATGCGAGCGAGCGGCGAACAGGCTGAGAGCGTGGCGATCAGCGACGCGGTAGCGGTGGAGCGAACGCTCGCCGGCGAACGCGAAGCGTATCGGGTGCTCGTGGAAAGGCACAGCGGGTATGTGTACCGGCTCGCGTATCGCATGACCAGCAACAAGGAAGATGCCGAGGAAGTCGTGCAGGAGGCGTTTTTGCGGGCATACCAGAAGCTGCAGCAGTTTGCCGGCAACGCGAATTTTGGGACGTGGGTTTATCGCATCGCGGCGAACTACGCGATTGACCGGCTACGACAGCGAAAGAACGAAGACTCACGGCGCGAACAGCCGGCGCGACTTGCGGAAGGCGAACCGGAAACAGATCCGCTGAGCGAAGTGAAAGATGCGGCTCCTTCGCCGGAACGGCTGGCGGGCAGCGCGCAATTGGCGGCAAAGATGAAAGAAGCGTTAGACAGCCTGACGCCGGCCGAACGCACAGCGATTGTGATGCGCCACTGGGATGGTTGCGGGATTGAAGAGATTGCGGCGGTGTTGAAGTCGAACACCAGCGCGGCGAAGAACACGGTGTTCCGCGCAGTGCAGAAATTGCGAGCGGCGCTTGCTCCGTTTGTGGAACCGCGCGGAGCGGCACGAGCCGTGGGAACGGAATCATGAAACACGTAACGGAAGACGAGTTGTTTGCTTATCGGGAAGGCGACGTGAAAGGACGCGAGGCAATGGCGGCTCATTTGAAAGAGTGCGTCGAATGCCGCGCGGAACTAGCGCGCTTGGAGGAAGTGTTCGCGGCGCTGGATGCGATGCCTGTGCCTGATCCGGGCGAGGACTACGGTTCTCGCGTGTGGCGGCAGATTGCGCCGCGCTTGCCAGAGAAACGCTCGCGATGGTGGGAAGTGTTTTTTGTGCCACAACGGCTAGCGGTTGCTGGAGCTGTCGTAGCGCTGTTGATTGTTGCGTTCTATATGGGCCGATTCTCCAAACCCGGCGCGCCGGCTAGTCCGGACCAGATCGCGACGAATCAGGTGCGCGAGCGCGTGCTGGTAGTAGCCGTCGGCCAACATTTAGGCAAATCGGAGATGGTGCTGGTGGAGCTTTCGAATGCGCAACCCGCTAGCGGACAGAAGCTGATCAATATCGCGGCGGAACAGCGTCGCGCGGAAAGCCTAGTGGAAGAAAACCGGCTGTACAGGCAAACAGCGCTGCAAAGCGGCGACAAAGCGATCGTCAGCACGCTGGATGAACTTGAACGCGTACTGCTGGATGTGGCGAACAGCCCGGATGAAGTAACTCCGGCGCAGTTTGAGTCCATTCAGAAGCGCATCGCGGAACATGGAATCTTGTTGAAGGTCCGGGTGGTCCGGCAAGAACTACGAACGGCGGAAACCGGAAGAAAGTCCCAGCCGGCGCAAACCGATTCGACAGCAAAAGAGAGGAACAAGGTATGAGGATCGTTGACGGAGTGCGCAAGAGCGTGATCGCCGGACTGATTGTCGGCTTGACGATGGTTCCGGCGTCGTTCGCGAAGCCGTTCGAGCTTACGGTGAATTTCGTTTCGGCGGCGATGCAGGAGCCGAACGCGGTTATCGAGCAGGAGAGCGAACAGGATCGAAAGGAACGCGAACAGGAGGCCCGCGAACGGGAGCAAGAGAAGCGCGAGGAAGCGCGCGAGCGCGAACAAGAAAAGAAAGACCGCGAGCAGGAACGCCTCGAGCGCATGCAGGAGCTTTATGACGACGGCCGCGAAGCTCTGGACGACGAAAAGTACCAAGCGGCTGAACAAAAGTACGCGGAGCTGGCCAAGATGAATGGTCCGCAGACAGACGCGGCGCTTTACTGGAAAGCATACGCCGAGAATCGCCAGGGCAAACGAGCTGCCTCGTTGGCTACGGTTGCCGAGCTCAAGCGCCGTTATCCACAGAGCCGCTGGAAGCGCGACGGTGAGGCACTGGAAATCGAAGTGAACCAGTCACAGGGCCGGCCGGTCAATCCGGAAGTGCAAAGCGACTGTGAATTGAAGATGCTTGCCTTGCAAGGGCTGATGAATAACGATCCAGCACGCGGGATACTGGCCGCCAGCAACATACTCAACGGCACCTATCCACCAAAGTGCAAATCGAGAGTCTTGTTCGTCGTAGCCCAGAATGGTTCGAACGAGGCCATGGAGCTGCTCGGCAAAATCGCACAGGGACAAAGCAATCCGGAGCTGCAGCGCAAGGCCGTGGAGCAGCTTGGGATCTTCGGCGGCAACCGCGCGGAGAATATTCTGGTGACGGTCTATACAAATAGCGGCGACGCTGGGGTGAAACGCGCTGTCATCCAGAGCTACATGGTCTCCGGCAACAGGGAAAAGCTGTTCCAGCTGGCCAAGGGCGAAAAGGACGACAGCCTGAAGCGTGACGCCATTCAGAAACTGGGGCTAACGGGCGGAACCAGCGAATTGCAGCAGCTTTATCAGGCAAATGCTTCGACCGAGGCGCGCCGGGAGATTCTGCAGGCGTTCTTCCTCGCCGGCGACTCCGAAAAAATGGTGCAGGCAGCTAACGGAGAGAAGGATCCCGAGCTACGCCGCGCCGCCATAAACAACCTTGGCTTGATGGGCCACAGCGATGTATTGCTATCCATCTACGCCAAAGAAACCGACCGCAGCTTGAAAGAAGCAGTGCTGAATGCTTACTTCATCGGCGGCAACGCGCATGCCCTGGTTGTGACGGCGAAAAGTGAGAAAGACCCTGAACTCCGGAAGCGTGCTATCGAAAAATTGTCGCTGATGAACTCCAAAGAAGGCAGCGAGTACCTGATGGAGTTGCTGAACAAATAGCCAGACGAAATGCGAGGTGGAGGCGGCTATGAGTTGGAAATCGGTATCAAGCATCGCCTTGAAACTAATTGTCATGGGAGCGGCGCTGGCGGGGCAGCTGTTGGGCCAAACTGCTTCGCAGCCTAAGACAGAAAACGCAAAGGTCGAGCAGCGCCCCGTCTCTGGGAGTTTTGCGCAAACTGTGGACGGCTGGGCGAAATCGGCAAGCCGGGCGCAATGGCTCGGCTACGCCGTGCCGGCTGTGAGCGGAGACCGTCAAGTGTGCTGCGGCGATTGGAACGGCAACGGTTCCTGCGGTCCTTGCCGTCTTGAAGGCGTGGACCACGGCAGCAATATCAGCCTCCGCGGAGACAAAGTGAGGTTGGAAGGTCCGCGAAGCCTCGTCGTTTTACTTCGTGCGGAAAACGGGCACATCGGCAGGATGCGTACTGTTTCGGAAGATTGCACTATCGACGCCGGCGGTTTGCAGGTGATCTGGCTTTCCGACGTGAATGCTGGCGAAAGTGTGAAGTACCTGGAGAGATTTGTCGCCGCCGAAGAGTTCGAAGAACACGGCCACGACCGCGTGAGCCGGGGAGCACTAACGGGTATCGCCTTGACTGGCGATCCATCGGCTGATCAGGCAATCGCCACTTTCGTCGCTCCTGACAAGCCGGAAGGCTTGCGCAAGGAAGCTGCTTTTTGGGCGGGCGAGGCACGCGGCGCGGCGGGGTTCGCAATGCTCAAGCGAATGGCAAAGAGCGACCCGAGCACAGAGGTCCGTGCTCACGTGACGTTCGCTCTGTCTGTCAGCCGCGAAAATGATGCGGTGGACGAAATGATTCGCATGGCCCACGAAGATACCAGCACGCATGTGCGGGGCCAGGCACTGTTCTGGCTCGCGCAAAAGGCTGGCAAGAAGGCGTCCAGCACAATTACGGGCGCAATCGACAACGACCCCGACACTGAAGTGAAAAAGAAGGCGGTCTTCGCGTTGAGCCAAATGCCGAAAGACGAAGGCGTGCCCAAGCTGATCGAAGTCGCTCAGAACAACCGCAATTCCGAAGTCCGCAAGCAAGCCATGTTCTGGCTGGGACAGTCCAACGATCCCCGCGCCCTGGAGTTTTTCGAAAAAGTACTGAGCAAGTAGAATTTTCGCGTTTTCCCAGCGCCAGCAGCGTCAACGACGTGATACGGAACAAGGTTAGGCGGTTCTGGCCATCAACTATCGCGCGACGGCCACAATGCTGCGCCCGCGGTGGTCTGAATCCGAACTGAACGGCTGCCCAGCGATGGAGCCATGCAGTTCAACATCGGCTGGCGCGGTCAATTTGCGCCATACAAACTCGGCGGCGGCGAAGTTGCGACATTGGTCTGGGGAAGTTCGCCGGGAAGATAGTGCTTCGCTCTCAGTACTTGGAGGAGACTACGGGACTACCGGCAAGACTTGCTTCGGGGGTGCTGAGTCGAAGGGCGCAATCAGGCCGGACCGTTTCGAGGTTCCTCCCCATCTGGTGTTTGAGAGGCAGTAGTACATTTCGTCCCAAAGAGATAAAGATGTCGCAGCCCCGTTTTCTGCCGAAATGGCAAGACACCGTGATCGTCGACGTCTGTGGACGTGAGGTTCAGCGATTCGAGTTTGCCGAGATTTGTTAGCGGCGCCAGCCCGCGCGAGGTTACTGCGGTGTGCGAAAGGTCCAGTGATCGCAGGCTTGTAAAAGTGCCAAGCGTCTTCATTCCGGCGTCGGTGACCTTGGTACGCGCAAGTTCTGCGTCGACGATCAGATCGGCTATCGGCTTGAGTGCGGCGAGGGCCTTATCGTCACAACGCCCAGGTGAACTCACGGTCCGAAGAATGATCCCATCGCGCGGGTCTTGCGATCGTGGCACAAGCCGCACGCCGAGCTGCGCCTGCAACCTAGCGATCTGGGTCATCCTCGGGCGATAGTCAGCAGCCAAGGGCGGAAGAACCGGCTTCACCGGAGGAGGCGGCGGCGCGGCGGTGACTTTCTCAGCAGCAAGAGTCTCGGCGGCGCCGGAAGCGATCCAAAACTGGATGACTTTGAGTTCAGCGGCGGTCAGGCCGGGCTTCCCTTCCGCTGGCATTGCATCTTCGTCGTCCCGCGGAAGTGTAATCCTGCGATAGAGTTCGCTGCTCTTCGGATCGCCTGGTTTCACCACCAACCCGTCTTTGCCCCCGCGCATGACGAGGTCGAAAGTGTCTAAACGGAGTTTGCCCTTCTTTTTTTCTGGTCCATGACACTGAACGCACTTGTCTTCGAAAATCGGCGCGACGCGAGAAGCAAAAAATGGAACGGAAGGTTGAGCCGGCGCTGAGAGATTAATTGCCGAGGGACTGGCGGGAGCCGTGGTCAAGGAGTTTGCGGCAACGTGCTTTTTTGCGGGCGGCGCGACACCCAGCATCGAGCGAACCTTGCCTGGCATGTGTTCCGTCAGGAAACCTTCTCCATGAGTGAGCTTGCCACCCTGGTCGCTGGTCCACGTCATGAGGCCCACGGTTGCAACCAACGCGACCGCATATAGCTTCGCGTTCCACCCACGAATCCCACAGCAAAGTATCAGCGCGGCGGCTAGCGAAACTCCGCCCCACATGTGGCGAGTGACCAGCGCGCCTTCGTAACCACCGCTTCGACCGAGCATCCAGCCGAGAAAGACAGCGACGAGCGCGCTCGCCGCCGCCAACGCGAGAACAAATCCCGCGGATGCTTTTAGGTGCCTTCCGCTGCTAAGAAAGCCGGCAAATTCAAGAACAGCCACAAGCAGCAGCAGCGCGATGGGAAGATGAACGGCAAGCGGATGGAAGCGCCCAACAAATTGGCTGAGTTCGCCGCGTTCTACTCCGTCTGGAGGAGCTTTCAGGACAGCGAACAGCAGAACCAGCACAACGAGCAGACCGACGCCACAGAGAAGCAATTTCGTGCGCGAGTTCATTCGAACGGGCTCAGACACGGCGCAAAAGAGTGATGCGCCCTATGGGCAGCCACTCGGCCACCAGGATGTCGCCGGTGCGCAGGAAAATTGCCGCGTGGGGCGTAATGAATTGGCCGGGCGTGAATTCGCTGCGCGACTGTTTGCGCCGCGAGCCGACTTCCCCGTTTGAAGCGCGACCGTCGCCGAGTTGCGCCACAACGTTGTACTCGCGGTCGAGGATGCAGACTTGGCTGTCGAGATCGGGGCAAACCATCCATTCGCCCTGAGTGTCGAAGTGGCAGGGCATGCGCAGTCGCGAATCATCTTTAATGGTGCGAAGGTGCTTGCCGCTCAGGTCGAAAGTTTGCAGCCGCCGATTTCCGCGATCGGCAACAACCAGAACCGGCTCCTTGCCGCGAGCATCCAGGAACAGACCGTGCGGCGTATCGAATTCGCCGTCCCCGTGTCCCGGGCCGCCGACTTCACCAAGAAATTTGCCAGCCGAGGAAAACCTAAGTATGTGATGCGAACCGTAGCCATCGCCGACATAGAAGTCGCCGTTCAGCGCAAACGCGACGTTTGTAGGAACAAAATCAATCGGACGTTGGCCGTAAGCGGAATCTTCTCGCGGATAGCCGTGCGTCCACAGTGTTTCGCCCTTGGGCGATGTCTTCACGATCTTGCACTGATTGATGTCGCAGTGATAAAGAACGGTGCTGCTTTGCTCGCGGCGTAAACCGAGTCCGTGCGCTCCGCCGCGAAACTCTTCTCCAAACGCGCGGACAAAATGGCCGGACGAGTCGTAAACGACCACCGCTTCGCCGCGCATGCTGGACTTGTTGACAGTGTGCGCGACGTAGATCAACCCCTGCTCATCCTGCGCCAAACCGTGCGTGTCTCCCCAAACCAAGCCGTCGGGCGGGGTAAGCCAGTCATGCACACACTCGTAGGTGTGAACGCCAGAACCAACTATCGGCGCGCGGCTGCCGGATTTGTCCGATGTCTGGAGAAAGAAAGGCGGCAATGCAGCAGCGACCGAAGCTTGCGAGGATTTTTTCAAAAAGTCACGACGCGTGTTTGTTTTCATGCGATCAGATTTGGCACTACCTTCGCGGGAACCACTCCCGTCAGTTTCTGCTCCAACCCCTGGAACTTGAAGGTAAATCGCTCATGATTCATCCCGAGCAACCGTAGCACAGTGGCGTTGAAGTCCCGAACGTGCACCGGATCTCTTACGACGTTATAGCAGAAATCGTCGGTCTGGCCGTGGACGTAACCGGCCTTCGTCCCACCGCCTGCCATCCAAGTCGTGAAGCAACGCGGATGATGATCGCGTCCATAGTTGTCTTTGGAAAGACCGCCCTGGCTATACACAGTTCTGCCAAATTCACCGCCCCAAATGACGAGCGTATCCTCGAGCAGGCCACGCCGTTTGAGATCGGTTACCAAGGCATAAGATCCGCGGTCCGTGGCCGTGCAGAGTTTTGGAGTATTGCCGACGGCATTCGAATGCACATCCCATCCCCGTTGATAGACCTGTGTGAACCGCACACCGCGTTCTGCCATTCGCCGCGCCAGCAAGCAGTTGTATGCAAAGCTTCCCTCTTGTCTAGATTCTTCGCCATACAAGGTCCAGGTACTCGCCGGTTCATCGCGAAAGTCTGTGAGCTCCGGCAGAGAAGCCTGCATCCGAAACGCCAGTTCATACTGCTGAATGCGAGCATGTGTCTCTGGATCGCCTACTTCCTCAAACGTCTTTTGGTTGATTGCGTTAACGGCGTCGATAAGGTCGCGCCGCACTGCGCGGCTCATCCCTGCCGGGTCATCCAAGTAAAGTACCGGGGCGCCTTTCGTACGAAATGCTACGCCTGCGTATTCACCGGAAAGAAATCCGCTGCTCCACAGTTTGGGCGAGATCGGCTGCAGGTCCGTGCCTGGAAGTGTCAAAGAGTTGAGTACGACAAACGTGGGAAGGTTTTCGTTCATGCTGCCTAGGCCGTACGCAATCCACGAACCCAGCGAGGGTTTGCCGGGATTCATGTTCCCCGTATTGATCAGCAGAATCGCCGGTTCATGGTTAATGGCGTCGGTCTGCATGGTGTGAATCAGCGTGATGTCATCCACGAGCTTGCCCGTCCAAGGCAAAAGTTCACTGACGTAGCGCCCGCTCTTGCCTTGCCGGGAAAATCCCCAATGCGAGGGCGCGATCGGGAAGCGCGCCTGGCCGGAGGTCATTCCCGTCAGAGCCTGGTTGCCGCGAACTGAATCGGGAAGATCCTTGTCGAACTGGCTCGCGAGGGCGGGTTTGTAATCCCACAAATCCATCTGTGACGGTGCGCCAGACATGAAAAGGTAGATGGCTCGCTTGGCCTTCGGTGCAAAATCCGGCAAGCGATGAGCGCCAGCACCCACCGGCAAAGCTCCTTCAGCTGCTGACGCCTTTCCAACAAATGAACCGCCGATCAAGCTCGCCAGCCCCGCCCAGCCCAGCGTCTTACCCATTCGGCCAAGAAAGTGTCTGCGCGTCGCGAGTGACTTCCATTCTTCGCGGAGAGAGAGCGGCACCGGCAGATCGTAAACGGTCAGACCTTCTCCGCCGCGGTCGCAGCACGGGCTCTGCGGAAGTGAGGTTTCGTGTTTCATCGGCGCATCACTCGTCATTTATTCAGCACCTCATCCAAATTCATCGCGGCGCTGGCGACGAGCATCCAGGAAGCAACTTCACTCGCCGGCAAATTCGTATCGCGCTTGCTTTCGCCCACCGATAAAAGTTTCTCCGCGGAAGCCGAATCCTGGCCGTAGACCATCTCGAACTTCGTCAATGCCATTTCCAAAATAGCTTTTTCTCTGGGATCCCATGCTCGTGCCAAAAGGATTTCACCAAGGGTGTTCAACCGTGTATCTGTTTGTTGCGATTCCTTCAAGACGCGTTCCGCCAGATGACGCGAAGCCTCTAACCACTGTGGATCGTTCATCAGCAGCAAAGCTTGCAGTGGTGTATCGGTGCGCTGGCGGCGCGTGCATACCGCATCTCGCGCCGGCACGTCCAGAGCATCCATGTTCGGCATCGTCGCCATGCGCTTCCAAAAGGTGTACAAACTGCGCCGATACAGTGCGTCGCCATGATCCTGCACGTATTCTTTGGTGTCGCTTACCTGATGGCTGCCTGCTTCCCAAACGCCTGCCGGTTGGTAAGGTTTCACGCTCGGCCCGCCAATTTTTTCCACTAGCAGCCCACTGCTGGCCAGCGCAGTGTCCCGGATCATTTCGCCGTCCATACGGAATCGTGGTCCCCGCGCCAGCAAGCGGTTTTTCGGATCCTTTTCTATCAGCTCAGGCGTGGTTCGCACCGATTGCCGGTAAGTCGCCGACAAGACAATTTGCCGGTAAAACCGCTTCACATCCCAATCATGCTCGCGAAAATCGAGCGCCAGCCAGTCGAGTAATTCAGGATGGCTGGGCCGCGCGCCCATCACGCCAAAGTCTTCTGTCGTCTCTACGAGTCCTGTCCCAAAAATTTCGGACCACATGCGGTTCACCGTGACGCGGGACGTAAGGGGGTTTTCGGGGCTGACCGTCCATCTGGCAAGCGTCAGCCGATCCAACGGGGCTCCCGCAGCAAAGCTTGGCAGAAAATGCGGCACTCCGGGACGCACGCGCTCGGTACGCGCGCTGAATACACCGCGGTTGAGAACGTCGGCATACGCCAGTGTAGGCGCTTCCTCGCTGACCAACTCCATGTCGCCGTCCTTGGCCAAGCGATTCAGCTCTTTATCCAGCAGCACAGTTTGAGCTTTCAACGCGAGAGTCGGAACGTCCCGTTCGCCGAAATAGTATTCGGTCACCGCGTGCAGTTCGTCCTCTGACCATTGAGACATCGGCTTCCGCCCGACTTCTGCCACATAGTCCGCAAACGGAAGTCTTGCCGCTTCCCTTACAGAAAGCTCTCGCTGATAGAAACGAAAATCTTGAAAAGCTGTCTGCCGCAACGGATTGCTATCCGGATGCGTTCGCCCAAACTCCAGCGGAGCTGTAGTGCTGGCCGTGTCTTTCAGCCCGTCTTTCACCACGGTCAGGTACTGTGGCACGCCATCAAGATAGAGACTCACGCCTGCAGCTTTTCCTGAGCCATCATAGGTCGCGGTCAAATGGTTCCACTGGCCCACCGCAAGCACTTTGTCTATCGTCTCGACCTCAATCGCCTCGTCCGGCAATTTGTGAGCGAGCACAAATTTCAATTTCCCGTGATTCGAAATTAGCTGCCAGCCACGGCCGTCCTGATTGGCATCCGCCCGAGAGAGGATCACACCGTCCGGAAGATTTGGATCCTTGGGTTCGTTTGGACGCAAATGTGGACGCATCCAGGTCGCTACGCTGAACGGCTTTGAGCCGTCCTCATCCCCAACGCTCGGCAATTCCAAATGCGTGCTGGTCTCCATCCGCATATAGGGCCAAAAAAATGTGCCCTCGCTCCACACCACCGGAACGCCAGTCGCCGTCGCGCCAGTTCTGTTTTCTCCGCCCGAGGAGTCCGCGAAAATATCTCCTTTTCCTTCATCGAACCGCAGGCGCGCTACAAGACCCTCTGAACTTACCGGCTGCGGGCCGCCCAATGGTTGCGCGAGCCAGCCGGTAATTAAGGCATTCGTCTGCTCGCGCCGGTCGTGAATCTGCCGGTCGATTGCCGCTTTCTTCGCGAAAATTTCCTCAAACGCGGCCCGATTCTCCGCTTTCGGCACCATCAAGATCGGCAGCCAATCATTCCGGTCGTCGTTGAAAGAATTTTCGGCAAGATTGTTGAAAAACGCGGTCATCCGATAAAAATCTTTTTGCGTGGTTGGATCGAACTTGTGATCGTGGCAGTTTGCGCATCCTACGGTCAGTCCAAGGAACGCGGCGCCGTAGGCTTCTGTCCGTTCCCGTTTGTTGTTTACGCGCAGCTCTTCGGTGAGCGTGCCGCCTTCGCCGCTGCTGATCCCGGCTCGCACATATCCAGTGGCCATCAACGAATCGAGCGACTTGTCGGGCAACATGTCTCCGGCAAGCTGCTCGGTCACAAAACGGTCGAAGTGTTTGTTCTGGTTGTAGGCCCGGATCACGTAGTCACGATACGGCCAGATGTAGCGGAAATTGTCGATGTGCAGCCCGTGTGTATCGCCATAGCGTGCAACGTCGAGCCAGTAATGCGCGCGATGCTCTCCGTAGCGCGCGCTCGCCAGCAACCGGTCCACCACTTTTTCGTACGCGCTAAGTGAATTGTCCGCTACGAACGCTTCCACTTCCTGCGAAGTCGGAGGCAACCCCGTCAGGTCATAAGTCACCCGCCGAATCAAAGAGCGCTTATCGGCTTCTGGCGAAGGCTTAAGACCTTCTTTCTCCAGTCGATCCAGGATGAAATTGTCGATCGCGTTGCGAACCCATTCTTTCTGCTTCACATCCGGCACTGCTTGCGGCTTGGGAGCAATGAAAGACCAGTGCTCTTCGTAGATCGCTCCTTCTTTCACCCACCGCCGCAGTAGCGCGATCTGCTCGGGCTTGAGTGTCTTGTGCGCTTCCGGCGGCGGCATCCGGTCTTTGGGGTTCTTGGATTCGATCTTCTGCACCAGCGGACTCTTGTCCGGCCGACCCGGAATGATCGCCGGGTCGTACTTGTCATGCGGCGCATAGGCGAATTCCGCCCGATCAAGTCGAAGCTTGGCTTTCCGCGCGCCCGGGTCGGGACCGTGGCACGCATAGCAATTCTCCGAAAGGATTGGCTGAATGCTTTGATTGAAGGAGAGTTTGGTTGTCGCCGCGTTTCTTCGAGAAGACCCGGCCGTCTGCGCGTGCAGAGGGCTGCTGAGCACAAAATGCCACAAGCAACAAATCGCGGCACAGCTCAGCCCGAGACGCCAACGTGCGCATGTCCCCAGGACCCGATCCGACATTGAAAAACTGACTCCCGGCTTGCCGCCATTACTTCGACAGACAAACTGCAAGCTTACTCCCCGGCATAGCGCATTGCGACAGGTATCCTCTTGGCTGTCCAGACGGCCTCCGCTTCACGTCGTTTGGGCGGCTTGCTTCCTCCGCAGAATCGCTGCGGAAAGCAGCGTCACCGCCAGCCCGATTGGAAACACTTCAGCAAACGTCAGTCCCTTTTGAGAATTCTTGCGCTTCAGGCCGCGATCTTGGCTGCAGTGATCGGAGTTGTCGTCCTTTCGGATGATTTTGCTTCTCCCGGCTGAAAATCTTGTTTTTAACGGACGCTCACGGGATCAGCCGGGCTTCTCTGCCAAGTTGTACGGCCTGCGTTCGCCGCCTGGCGCCGAGTTTGTCGAATACTCGACTGGAATGCGTCTTGACCGTGCTTTCGCTAACAAACAAGCGCTCGGCAATTTCGCCGTTGCTGAGCCCAACGGCAATCAGCCCTAGAATCTCGAGCTCACGCGGCGTAATGCCTAGTTCCGCCATCCGCTGCTCATCGAGCTCGAAAGGCCCGCCATTTGACGAGGGTTGGGTGACAAGCTGGGCCTTTTTCCGGGTGAGTGTCAGTCCAAGCCAAATGCCGAGTGCGGAAAAAATCGCAGCCACCAAACCGCCGTAAATTTCCAGCGAATGCTCCACGACAAGGAAGCGGTACTCCATCAGCTTCAGGACCGTTATGAGCACCCCGCCGCACAAGCCGTAAAGCAGAATGCTTCGCCATGGCCGGTGGCGCTGAGCGCTGAGGGGCTTGGTCGCGGAATTCATGCGCGGCCATCATACCCGAAGAGTTTGGAGGGCGTGCGTGCAAGTGAGCCGCAGTGTATAGTGACGGCCGAATCTTGCTTCGTGCCTGGAGGAAACGCATGAGTCTTTGGTCGCGCCGGAAATTTTTTCTGACTTCACTGGCAGGAACGGCGGCAGCCGGAACAACAAATTTGCTCGGCGCTACGGGCACGCCGTCCGAACCAAGTAACGGGGCCGGGGCGAACTCGTTGTTCGGCCAGGCACCCGCAAGCAAGAGCAAAAGACCTGTGATGATCTCGAGCGCGAACGGCGTCCACGCGCTGCAGAAAGGTATGGATATTCTGACGCGTGGCGGCGACACGCTCGACGCGGCTGTCGCAGCGGTTACGGTAGTCGAAGACGATCCGAACGACGATTCTGTGGGCTACGGCGGATTGCCGAACGAGGAAGGCGAAGTCGAGCTCGACGCCAGCGTCATGCATGGACCGACGCGTCGCGCCGGTTCCGTTGCAAGCGTACGGCGCATCAAGAACGTCGCGAAATTGGCCAAGACCGTCATGGAACGCACCAATCACGTGATGATTGTCGGTGATGGAGCCCGGCGTTTTGCCGTCGCGCAAGGTTTCGAAGAAATGAACCTGCTGACCGAGCACTCGCGCAAAATCTGGATCGCATGGAAAGCCTCGACTTCGTTCAATTGGCGGCCCGGTATTGACAGCCCTGAATGGAACGGCAAAGCTGCGGCACGAGGCAAGAGTCCGCTCGATTCCCAAGAATTCCGCGAGCAGCTCGCGGAAATTTGCGCAAACGACAGAGTTCTGATGGCGAGAGCGCTCGAAGTGATCAAGGACCCGCCGACCGGTACGATCAACTGCCTGGCGGTGAACGACAAGGGCGAAATTTCGGGCACCACCACAACCTCGGGGTTGTCGTGGAAGATTCCCGGCCGCGTCGGCGATTCCCCAATCATTGGAGCTGGACTGTACGTGGACGGCGACGTCGGCGGCGCGGGTTCGACCGGAAAGGGCGAAGAAAACATCAAGATTTCCGGCGGCCATACGATCGTCGAGATGATGCGCAAAGGCATGTCGCCGACAGATGCTTGCCTCGAGGCCCTGCATCGCGTGGCGCGCAACTATAACAACGACAAAAAGAAACTCGGCACCTTCCACATCTATTTCTACGCGCTGAACAAGGACGGTGTGTACGGGAGTGCGTCGCTGTGGCGCAACGGGTATGAAGAGAGCAAGCGCGCCAAGTTTGCCGTGCATGATGGCACCGAAGGACGGCTGGAGAATTGCGCAACGTATTTTGACGAGGTCGGCGGGGACCAGTAGTTGTTATTCCACGATGAGCCGAACGAATTTTTTCTTGCCCGCACGCAAGAGAAACTCGGTCGCCCGACTCAAATTCACATCCATGCGGAAATCATCCACGCGCTGTTCGTTGATTTCCACTCCGCCCTGTTTGATAAGGCGCTCAGCTTCGCTCTTTGATGGTGCGAGGCCTAGTTCAACTAACAACGCAGTCAATCTCTTTGCCGGCCCACGCGCGATCTTTGTAGTCGGCGCCTCCATAGGCGCTTGGCGATCCCGGAACACCCGCTGAAAATGTTCCGCCGCCTTGCCGCCAGCCTCCGCGCCATGAAATGTAGAGACAATCTCCTCGCCCAGCTTCATCTTGGCGTCCATCGGATGCAGCTTTCCCGCTTCAACCTCGTTCTTCAGCTGAGTGATCTCCTGCTCCGACCGATCCGTGGCCAGTTCGTAGTAGTTCCACATCAGCTCGTCCGGAATCGACATCAACTTCCCGAACATTTCCTGCGGCGGCTCGCTAATCCCGACGTAGTTGCCCAAGCTCTTCGACATCTTTCGCGAACCGTCGAGCCCAACAAGAATCGGCATTGTCAAAATCGACTGCCCAGGCAATCCGTATTCGCGCTGTATCTCGCGATGTACCAGCAAATTGAACTTCTGCTCGGTCGCGCCTAGCTCCACGTCAGACTTCAGCGACACGGCGTCAAACGCCGTAAGCAGCGGGTAGAGGAGTTCGTGAACAGAAATCGGCTGCGCATTCTGCAAGCGCGACCGAAAATCTTCGCGCTCCAACATCCTGGCCAACCGGTAATGCGAACAGAGCTTCACCACGTCGGTGGCTGACATTTTGCCGAGCCACTCACTGTTGTAACGAACTTCGGTCTTTTCGCGATCGAGAATCTTGAACACCTGATCGAGGTAAGTCTTCGCGTTCGCATCGACCTGCTCGCGCGTAAGCGGCGGCCGAGTCTCGGAGACGCCCGTGGGGTCGCCGATCATCGCCGAAAAATCGCCGATCAGAAAAACCGCTGCATGCCCCAAATCCTGAAAATGCTTTAGCTTCCGCAGCACCACCGTGTGGCCGAGATGAAGGTCTGGCGCAGTTGGATCAACACCAAGATAGACGCGAAGCGGTTTGCCGCTCTTTCGCGATTTTTCGAGATCGGCTTTGAGTTGCTCTTCGGGAATGATTTCGGCCACACCTTTTTTCAAATAGGCGAGCTGCTCATCCACAGGCTTGAATTGAGTTTGCGTCATGACGTGAGAACTACGCGGCGCCCTTCGATTTTGTATTTCTCTTGCAAAACGATCTTCACCGCTTCGGAGTAAATTCGATGCTCTTCCTTCAGGATGCGCTCGCTCAGAGTGCCCTCATTGTCGTTGTCTTCCACCGGGACGATCGCTTGCAAGATAATGGGGCCAGCATCGAGATTCTCGTCCACGAAATGCACTGTGCATCCCGCGAATTTCACACCATACTCAAGCGCTTGCTTCTGCGATTCCAGGCCCGGAAACGACGGTAGCAATGACGGGTGAATATTCAAAATCCGTTGCGGAAACGCCGCTACGAAATACGGAGAAAGCAGCCGCATGTAGCCCGCCAAACATACCAGGTCCACCTTCGCTTCGCGCAACACCGCGACAACCTGGCGATCGTAAGCCTCCCGCTCCAGCCCCTTCGACGGAATCACGCGCGTAGCAAGACCGCGATTCCGCGCGCGGTCTATTCCCGGAGCATCTTCGCGATTGCTTAAGACCAGTGCGATTTCCGCGTTAGGAATTCGCCCTGCAGAAACACTGTCCGCCAGCGCCTCAAAATTCGAGCCACGCCCGCTCAAAAGCACACCAATACGCTTTTTCATGAACAAAAAACGTTAGCACAGGACCGTCGCGCTTCCCAACTGCGGCCGATCTTCCTTACGGTTTGACGTGAAATTCCGTCTCGCGAGAGATAGTCTGGCCGGACACGCGGTCCTGAACGTTGACTTGAAGCTTGTAAGTACCCGGCGAAAAGGCTGCCAAAGGGATGAGCCGATTCAAAGTAACCTGCTCCCCGTTTTGCCGAATCGAATCCGAAGTCTCGGTGGTTGTCCAAACCTGGTCGCCGTGCTTCAGGAGGGTGTATTTAACCGCGACACTCGGTTTTTGAAACGCCTCGTCGCGCCGCAAGTTGTAGATTTGAAGAAACAGCCCCAAGTTTTCAGAGATGGAGAACTCCCGCGAAACCCGTGGCCGCACTTTGTATGGCCCGATAACAAACGGGCCCAGTCCAATCTGCGACGCCGGCACCGACTCGATCTTGTCAGCAAGGATCAACGTACTTGCTCCCAACGTTCCCTCTTCAAAACGCGGAACGCGTAGCGCGGTCGCTATAACTCCAAGGTTTCCGCTCTCCTTGTCTTTCACCACGATGTCAAGCTTGTAGAGACCTGGACCGAGCGGAACCGATTTCTGAAAAACCGACGATTGCTCCAGCGTTTTCTGGAAAATCGTCGCCGGAACATCGCGCGAAATAGCTTCTTCAAAGCTCTGTACCAGCCGCCCGGTCGGCGTGGTAATCCGCGCATACAAGTCTAGCGTCGCCGATTGCACGCCTTTGTTGTCACGATAGGCGATCTCTCGATTGGGAATTTGCAGTGTGATGGGAACCATCACGGAATCGCTGGTGACTCGCAAATAGTCCAGCGCATAGTCCAGATGAATCTGCTTGCCCACAATTCGCGAAGAGACCACAGCGGTGAGATCTTTCAGATGTTCCGGGGGCCGCATAGCGCGGAAATAAAGATCAAGAGTCGCAAACTCATCCTGGTTTGCAGGTACGCCGCCAATCGGCGCCGGCAAAGTTGTCCCATTCGAATTGGAGAAACGGTCAGCCTTGCTGCCGCCATTCATTATCTCGCTCAGACTCGGGCCAGCGCCCGGAACATGCAACAGCGCGTCTTTTTCGCCGGGATCCCGCGTGAGGTGATATTCGCCCGACCCGCTGGGATCAACGAACTCTAATTCGACGTTGTCGCCAAGCCCATCAAGATGCCGGTACCGCCACAGTTCCCACGCATATGTCGTAGTCGAGCCTCCACCCTGCCACATCGGCCGGTCGTACGTGCCGCCTGTGGGATGCGCTTCAATTTCATCAGGCGGCCCCCAAAGGATATAGATGTGCCCTCGATCGGTTTTCCATCCCGGTACGCCCGAAGCAAAATGCTCGTTGGCGTAAGCAATCCGCCGATAGTGTTCTTCCTTGAAGGAATTTTCCGGCGAGTCGGGATCGGGATTCCGAATCTGCCAAAAGTGCTCGATAAACTGGTCGCGCTCCTCGTTCGTCCCGAGTTTGAGAAACGCCTCACGCTCGGCCGGCGTAATGATGTAGGGTGCGTCCTGCTCCAGCCAATCGCTTCGGCCATTGCCTATTTCCTTGGCAGCCTTCTTGGCCTGCTTTTTTTCTTTCTTCGCATTCCTGCGGTTGATCTCCGTCTGCGTCGCTTGCTGTGGATAGGCTTGGAGTGTGCCGAAGACAGCTACCAGGGTAGAAAGGAATATCCGGAGCGGAATCCGCATGAGAGCCTCCGTTGAACAAACAGGTGGGAACGCTGCT